>Ga0209605_1000426_pt1 | contig 53687 bp, 51 predicted proteins | sample AD_UKC035_MetaG_FD_184408 | JGI IMG/M metagenome (GOLD analysis project Ga0209605, IMG submission 184408) | Active sludge microbial communities of municipal wastewater-treating anaerobic digesters from USA - AD_UKC035_MetaG (SPAdes) (version 2) | ecosystem: Engineered > Bioreactor > Anaerobic >...
TCCCGCAACAGCGTATACGAGGTCTTGCCCTTCAACCGCTGCACCAACCGACTGATCGTCACATCCGGCGGCACCGACACGAACAGGTGCACATCATTCGACGACACGTGCCCTCGCAGGATCTCCACCTCGTCCCGACGGCACAACTCCCGGATGATATCCCGCACCCGCACGGCCACCTCCCCCGTCAGGGACCGCTTGCGATACTTCGTGATCCACACCAAGTGCAGGTGGATGCTGAACACCGAATGACTGCCATGCCGATACGACTCCATCCGGATATTATGCTAAAGCTGTCGCCTAAAGGCGAGGGTTTTCACCCTCCCAAGCGGTGACAATAACAGTAGACATCACATCGCTGGATGTAAATGACTCGACCCTCGCGCTGAGCTACGACATAAAGAACGACTCCGATCACGAAGCCTGGATCTGCACCGACTCTGGGCCCCCCTTCGAGGTGTTCTTGGCACTTGATACCCAAACCCTTGTGATCAGGAAACGCATGGATGTTCCAGACAACACCATGCGGGATCGAGGAACGCCCGTGGGAACCTATGTGCGAATAGTCCCTGGTGCTCGTCTCACAGAGTCGGTTCGGATAACCCTGCCCGTTGCGCCAAGGATCACGTATAGCGCCGAGGAAATGACAGAGGTCACTCAAACCGTCGAACGCTTGGCCCTGGAGATCGGCTATTTCGACGAGGATTTGCCCGCGATGATTCACACCATCTGCGCCATAGCAGACCCGTGCAGCATCCCGAGTGGAACCTTTCCCTCGGAGACAGTCAACACCTATTTCAGGGGAGTAGTGATCCGAGGGAGCCTGGGGAGTTACTTTGATCGCCTGAACCCGGACCCGTATGGTGCAGGCCGCGTCCGCATCTGTTATCCCCACAAATTGATTGAGAAGATCCTGCGCGCCGATGTCAACGATGTCTCGATTCCCTATAAGGGGCAAGCTGTTATCAAATACTGTGATTAGGGGAAGCAGCAGGGGGATAGTGGGGACAACTCGGATTCCGGGGGCAGGATAAGGCGTCAGGCTCTGGATATAGGCGTCACCGTCTTTGCCTGCCTCGGTCAATAGGAGATTGGTGGGCCTGGCCCACCCTACTGCGCCGTCCACCTTAAAATGGTGGGCATGATGAGCGTGTCGCGGGCATCCTGCCCGCGATTCGAGGGCGGGACGCCCTCGACACAAGCGTGGCCACCCACCAAATTAACATGGACGGCGTACTACCGCTGTCGCCGAACTCCACGTGCCATTGTGCCTCTGCACCCCTCGGTGCCCTCTGTGGCTAACAGAATCTGGATTCCCGCCGCGGATCGGGTCGAGGGCGGACCTTTCGCGGGAATGACACGATCGGGATCGGCGTTTATCGGCGCTTCTCAGCGGTTCTTGGGTCGTGATCCGTGGCTCGTGCCCCGTGCCCCGAAGATATGCCCTTACGGGCACACTACAAACAGTTCTCTCCGTCGTCTCTGGGGGATGACAGGGCAACTGCCGTCTTCTGACAACCGCGGGGCGATCGCTGTACTCGCATACATGCCCGACGAGCCATTGTTCTTCTTGAGCCAACGGCGCGAGCATGGCGTACGAGTACGACGCCGCGAGGCGGCTGCTGACCGTTGACAACCAAGCCCATTCCGGGCACCCCATCCGCGGGAGTTGACGATTGAGGATAGATGGCCGGTGTTGAACCCACCCAAGGGGGAACGTAGACTCGAACGAAGCGGGAAAGGGCCCAATCGGGGACTCGGAGCAACGATCCGGAGCCGGCGAGAACGTCGCATACGCTCGGACTCGCCCACCGGGGCGACCCCGAATTTTTTGCGAAAAAAGGGGTTGCAGGGTTTTGCCGCTACGTATATACTTTGCGTGTTAACCTGCGGGCGTAGCTCAGTGGTAGAGCACCACGTTGCCAACGTGGGTGTCGTGAGTTCAAGCCTCATCGCCCGCTTTTGGGAATGTTGTTCCCAAGGATGGGAATTCCCGGACGCGAAATGGCGTTTCGGGAGCCTATAGTATCGGCGAGGTACCGGCTAAGGTTAGTTTGGCGTTGGTCGTCGATACGCTGAAGCCTTGCAGTCGTTGGCTGCGGGGTCGAAGACGTGTACCTGGCCAAGGGGATTCGGTTCCCTGTGGCCTTTTTTTGTTTTTTGGGGTGCTGGGTTCTGGAAAATGAAGGATTGGGCCTATATTCTTCAAGGAAATCTTGTTCCTCGATTTCCTTGGAGAATCGGCCTGAATTGTCTTTCGCAGACTTGACTGCGGTTTGGGAAGGAAAAATCGAGACAAGAGACTTTTCCTTCCCAAAGTAGGCCCAATCCTTCATTTTCCAGAACCCGACGCCAATGACACAGTCATCAGTTCTTTTGGGAGCTCCGCAATGGCGGAAGAAAAACAGGACACAACGGCCTCTGAGCAGGAGGAAGGCACGCAGGAATCCACACAGGAGTCCAGGACTGCGAAGAACATCGTCGCGGTCGAGGAGATCGGGCCCTGCAAAAAGAAGGTGAGCGTCGAGATCCCCGAGGAGACCATCAAGGAGATGGGCGACGAGCAGTATCGCGAGCTGCGACGGGACGCGGTGCTGCCGGGCTTCCGCAAGGGTCGGGCGCCCCGCAGGCTCCTGGAGAAGCGATTCGGCAAGGAGACCAAGGAGAGCATCAAGCTCAAGCTGCTGGCCGAGGCCAGCGAAGCGGCCATGAAGGCCCAGAAGGTGGACGCCCTGACCGATCCGGAGATCGACTACGAGCACATCGAGCTGCCGGAGACCGGCCCGATGAAGTTCTCCTTCGAGGTCGAAGTCCGGCCGGAGTTCGAGCTGCCCGCGATGGAGAGCATCCCGGTGACCAAGCCCAAGATCGAGGTGACCGAGGACCAGATCGACCGCGAGATCGAGCAGCTCCAGCGATGGTCCGGCGTGTGGACTCCCCGCGAGGACGGCGTCGTCCAGCGAGACGATCAGATCGTCGCCGATGTACGCATCAGGGTGGAGCTGACGGACGAGGAGAAGGCCCGACAGGCGGCTCTGGCCGAGGGCAAGAAGCCCGAGGAAGAGACCCAGAAGGCCCCGATTCCCGATGCCGAGACCAAGCTGGACAACGCGGAGATCTTCGTCCGACCCAACGGTTTCGTCGGGCCGATCCCCGTCGAGAAACTCGACGAGCTGCTCGCGGGCGCCAAGACGGGCGACCGGAAGACCACGACCGTCGAAGTCCCCCAGACGTTCTTCCGCGAGGAGTACCAGGGGCGCAAGGTCGAGATCGAGATCGACGTCAAGGACGTCAAGTTCCTCAAGCCCGCGGAGGTCGATGAGCACTTCCTGCAACGCTTCACCGTCAAGGACCTGGGCGAGCTGCGGGACCGGATTCGCGAGAACCTCCGGGACCGCATCGAGGGCCAGGTCCGCAACGAGATGAGCGACCAGATCTACCGGTACCTGCTCGACAACACGAAGTTCGACCTGCCGATGGACATCGTGGCCCGCCAGGCGGGCAACGTCCTGCAGCGCCAGTATATCAATCTGCTCTCGCGAGGCTTCAGCCGCCAGCAGGTGGACGAGCAGATGGAACAACTCCGCGCCGGCAGCGAGGAACAGGCCAGGGAACAGCTTCGGACCTTCTTCATCATGGACCGGGTCGCGGAGAAGCTCGAGATCGAGGTCACCGAGGAGGAGATCAACGGACACATCGCCCGCGTGGCCATCCAGCGAGGCCAGCGGCCTGAGAAGATGAAGGAGCAGATGGAGCGGGACGGCTCGCTCTCCCAGTTCCGCCTGGAGATCCGCCAGGGCAAGTGCATCGAGAAACTGCTCGAATCGGCGAGTGTCGCCGAGCGGGCGGCCGAGGAGAAGTCCGATTCGCAGCCCGCGGAGAAGCCGGCGAAGGCCAGGAAATCCAAGAAGAAGGCGGCCGATTCCGAACAGGGGACAGCCGAGGCATAGAGTCAGAAAAGGATGGTTCCATGTCCGTACAAGATTACTTGAGACAGGTCGGAAGACCCGACAGCCACGATCAGTCCGGTGCGTATCAGCGCTACCGCCAGATGAGTCTGGACGACATGCTGCTGGAGAACCGGATCGTCTTCTTGATCGGCGATATCAACTACGGCCGGGCGGCGGAAGTCATCATGAAGCTGCTGTACCTGGACAACATGAAGAAGGGCCGGGAGATCAGCCTGTACATCAACTCCCCCGGCGGCACCGTGGACGATACGATGGCGATCTACGACACGATGCGTTTCGTGGGCTCGCCCATTGCGACGTACTGCATCGGTCGCGCCCAGTCCGGCGGCGCAGTCATCCTGGCGGCGGGCACCAAGGGTAGCCGATACGCCCTGCCGCACGCCAAGATCATGCTGCACCAGCCCTGGGGCGGCGTCACCGGCCAGGCCTCCGATATCAAGATCCAGGCCGAGGAGATTCTCCGCGCCAAGCAGACGATCAACGAGATTCTCGCCAAACACACCGGGCAGCCCCTCGAAAAGATCCAGATCGAGACCGAACGGGACAACTACATGAGCGCCGAGGACGCCAAGGCCTACGGCCTGATCGACGAGGTGCTCCACGAGGAGGGACAGACCGAAGCCGAGAAGGCCAGGAAGGCCGCGGCGCAGGCCCAGGCGAAGACAGAAGAGGGCAAGGGCGCATAGCCTCGACCCGGGTTGGCAATCGCATTCATGGCAAGGAATTGGAAAAATGAGCAATAACGAGACCCTGGTGCCCATCGTCGTTGAGAAGACCGGTCGGGGCGAACGGGCGTACGACATCTACTCGCGGCTCCTGAAGGACCGCATCATCTTCCTCGGCGGCGGGGTCAACGACGCCGTGGCCAATCTGATCATCGCCCAGATGCTGTTTTTGAGCAACGAGGACAGCAAGAGCGACATTCACTTCTACATCAACTCGCCCGGCGGGGTCATCACCGCCGGCCTGGCGATCTACGACACGATGCAGTTCGTCCGCTGCGACGTCGCGACGTACTGCATCGGCCAGGCAGCCAGCATGGGCGCGGTCCTCCTGGCCGGCGGCGCCGCGAACAAACGGTTCCTGCTGACCAACAGCCGGGTCCTGCTGCATCAGCCGCACGTCATGGGCGTCCTGGAGGGTCCCGCGACCGACCTCGACATCGAAGCCCGCGAAATCCTCCGCCTCCGAGAGCGTCTCGATCAGATCCTCGCCCATCACAGCGGCCAGGAACTCTCCAAGATCCAGAAGGACACCGACCGCAACCTCTGGCTCAGCGCCGAGGAGTCGGTCAGCTACGGACTGGCAGACCAGATCCTCCAGAAGGCCCCGGAGATTGTTCGAGCCGACGACAAGGAGTAGTCGCAATTAGGAGCACGGAAGCTCGTGGAGAACACAAGGAGGCAATTGGGCGTGGGAGCGTGCAAGCGTGCAAGCGTGCAAGCGTGGAGACGGTTGCGGTCATCCGCGCATCTACGCATCTACGCATTTACGCTTCTACTTCTTCTCGGGGGTTGCGGCATCGGCAGCGAGCGGAAGACCCCGGCGCAGATGGAGGTCGAAAGACTTCAACAGGAGAAGGCCGGCCTGACCGGCGAAATCCAGCAGTTCCAGGCCGAGATCGAGCAGCTCCGCACGCAGGTCCGCTCGCTCTCGGCCCTGCCGAAGGACGGGTCGAACAACCCCTACGAGCTGACGGCGGTCCGCGTAGCGAAGATCTCCAACTTCTTCGACAAGGACAACGACGGCAAGCAGGAGAAGCTGGTCGTCTACGTCCAGCCGATCGACGCCGAGGGCGACATCGTCAAGGCCGCAGGCACCGTCGCAGTGCAGCTCTGGAACCTGGACAACCCGAACGGCGAGGCCTTGCTGGGCCAATGGCAAGTCGAGCCCGCCGAGCTGCGGAAGCTCTGGTTCGACGCGTTTACGACCGGCTATCGTCTGACCTTCGACCGACCGGAGGGGCTGGAGGTGCTCTCCGTACCGCTGACGGTCAAGGTCACGTTCACCGACTACCTGACGGGCGAGACCTTCCGCGTCCAGCAGGTCATCAAGCCCAAGCTCGATTGAGAACTCACTCTTCCGGCCCGTTGAACTCGATGTCGAGCTTCGGGCCGAAGAACTCCTCGCTGCTGGGAACGGTCGCAATGACGTTCTCAGGCACGATGTATGCCCACGCTTGCCCGGTTGCCGTGTCGAGGATGAAGGCGCCGGAGTCCGTCGCTCCGACCGCAAACCGACCGAATGTCTCCTGCTGCAACCAGGGCACGCCCGCGAAACAGGCCAGGACGAGCAGGACCAGGAAGCCTCCCAGCAACAGGCTCTTGGGATCGATTGATTTGGACATGTGATTCCTCCCTTCGTCGCGTCGGGACTCAGGCCGAGCCGGCACGAGGTCCCGACGACACATCATTTTCGCTCCGCTTCAACGATTGAGGCGGGAGGTTCTCAGCAATCGACTGTTTAGACCAACGAGATGGAGAAACGTCGCAGCTTCTTCGCTGATTTCTGCGGACGTTTGATCTCCGACTCGCGTGGCGCAGCGGAGGCAGCCCGGCATAACGACCACAAGATCAGTCTGAAGGGCCCATACCAACGGCCGGGAGTCCGACGACCGCGGCGAAGCGCCCGGCGGTATTCCCTTCCCGCCGGTGGCTGGGGAACAGGTCGTTGCGACAGAGCGTGCAGATCCCCGCGACGTGGATGGAATCGGAGGGCAGGCCGCAGCGCACCAGGGCGTCGGCGTTGGCCTGCCACAAATCGAAATGGAGCTGACGGCCCCCGCGCTGGAAGAAGGATTCCGCATGGTGACCAATTCCGCCGACGGCTGCAACACGGACTTCGTCGCCCACCTCGTAGCAACAGGGTCCGGCCGACGGACAGATGCACGCGACCAGATCGCTCGACGCGCAGCCAAGATCGACCATTCGACCCACAACCGCCGGCGTGATCCCCACGACCGTAGCCTTCCAGGACGCGTGGGCGAATCCGACCGCGTGGCCCCGACGGTCGGCAATCAGCACGATGGGACAATCGCCGCTCTTGCCGAGCACCACCAAACCTCTCGTCGTGGTCACCAATCCATCGGCGAATCCGGCACAGCCCCCCTGCTCGCAGGTCAGGACTTCGCCGCCGTGGACTTGTTCGAGAAAGGCGGCGTCCTCGAGGTCGAGAATCGCGGCGATTTCCTGTCCGGTCGTCGCTGGATCGTGCCGGACCCGCTGGACGTCCGGACCCTCTCGGGTCGTCACCAGGTGCGGGACGCCGATCCGCTCCAACGCCGCAAATCGTCCGACCAGCCAGCCGTTGGCCAATCTCTCGGTGCGGAATCCGCCGTCCCTGTCCCTCCAGGAGCCGGTCATGCTCGCCTCCCTCCCACGCGGTCCTTCAGATGCACGGTATCGAGGATGCCCTGCAGCAACTGACGCTCCTCGTCGGTCGAGTACTTCAGGATCATCAGCAGGACGTAGCCCTTGCGGAGGGCCGCGAAGTACTCGTTCTTCACGATCTTCGCAGGCGGCAGGACCAGTTCCGTCGCCAGAACATGGAACTCGACGCCCGCCACCGTCTGGACGTAGACCTCGCGAGGAAAGGAGAACCGCAGGCTTCCTGCCTGGAGCATCCGCTTGGCGTGGAAGAGGTAGTCGGCGCCGGTCTGAATGCCTGGCAGGTGTGCAACCCCCTCGGCGACGCAACTGATGCTGGGATTAGACTCGACCGGGGCCCCTTGCGGATGCTGAAACGCGGTGAAGAGGGTAAGGGTCCGCGACGCGCTGGCCTCCAGGGCGGCCCGGACGTTCTCGTCGCCCGCGGCCACGACCTTCTCGCCCACCCGCATCATCTGGGCAGCCGTTTCGCGGTCCTGAAGCGTCCATTCCGCGGGAATCGTGATCTCGAAGCCGAGGTAGTCATTGTGATAGACAGAACCTTCGAATCGCCCGGGATCGATCTGCTGCCCAGCCTTCTTGCCGCACCCGAGGAGGGCAACCAGGCACACGCTCACCGCAACCCACAACCAACATCTGCCGTACTGCATCCGGCCTCCCTGGACACACATCCTGCACGACGCCGCGACCGCTCGCGACCGTCGGCAACATTATGGCCGAGCCGCTCCCCGAACGCAACTGCCTCGCGCAGGGCGACAACGCGGATCTGCACAACGAGCGTGTGTAACATTCCGTTGTGCAAGGACATTCTACTCTGTGGCGTCAGAATCGGACGGAACACTGGGGAATGGCCCTATGGATCACGCAATGCGCATTGAAGAGCGGAATCTGAAGCTGTCGTGGGACTGCCATCCATCGGAGTACCTCGATCACTACCTCGTCTCCGGCGTCGAGGACCCCCGAATCAACGGCCAGAGCATTCTCACGCGGGCACTGTTGGCGGATGCCCTTTCTCCCGGTTGTTTCGATGCCCTGATCACCGAGGAACTGCGGTTCGGCGCTGTGCTCATGTGGATCTTGCAGCGGCTGGAGCAGGGGTCGGCACGCTACGAGCTTCTCGACGCCATCGAGTCGGCTCGTTTGACGCACGTGCCCGAGTTCGTCCACGACACCTACATATGGTTGCAGGAAGAAAGTTGCCCGATTCCGGACTACATCAGCGTCGCACTGAGCCATTTCGACTGCGACATGCCAAGTCCGTCTCTGCCCGATCTCGCACTGGACACATTCATGACGATCTGGAACGAGTAGCTTTCCCATCTGCCGGCCCACGCGATCTCCGTCCTCGAAGCCGCCTGCGGCTCCGCCAACGACTACCGCGTTCTCGACCGCTGCGGCCTGGCGAGATGTCTGGACTACACGGGAATCGACATCGCCGCCAGGAACATCGCAAATGCCACAGCGCGCTACCCCGGTGTGGACTTCCGCGTTCAAAGCATCCTGGCGACGGAGTTGGCGGACTCCTCCTACGACTACGTCCTCTGCCACGACCTGATCGAGCATCTGTCGCCGACTGCGATGGATCGCGCGCTCCGCGAGATGTTCCGAATCGCCCGCGACGTGGTGGTTCTTCACTTCTTCAACGCCACAGAGGACCCGGACCACGAAATCGTGCCGGTGAGGACGTACCACCGAAACCGCGTGTCGATGCAGAGGCTCACCGCGTTCTTCGAGGACCTGGGCGGACGGGTGACATGCCTGGAGATGGCCCAGTGGCTCCGCCGGAAGATCGGGGCGCCCGGATACCACAATCCGAACGCCTCCTCGCTGATCGTCGAAAAGCAGACGGGTCTTGCCAAGTGAGCGGCGGGCTATAGAATACGCCCATGCGCAAACTGAAAGATCAGATTCTCTGCGGGGATTGCGTCGAGATCCTGCGATCCGTCGAAGAGCCATTCGCGGACCTCGTCTTCGCCGATCCCCCGTTCAACATCGGGTACAAGTACGACAAGTATCACGACAGCAAAGCCAGCGAGAAGTACCTCGCCTGGACGCGGGACTGGATCGGCGAATGCGTCCGCGTGCTCAAGCCGCACGGGTCGATCTACATCGCCATCGGGGACGAGTACGCCGCCCATATCAAGCTCATCCTGGAAGACGAGCTGCACCTGACGATGCGCAACTGGATCATCTGGCACTACACCTTCGGCCAGCAGACCAAGGCCAAGTTCGCCCGCGCCCACGCGCACATCCTCTACTTCGTCAAGGACGCGAAGGACTTCACATTCAACGACGAGATCGTTCGCGTGATTTCGGACCGCCAGAAGAAATACAATGACAAGCGGGCCAACCCTGCCGGCAAACTCCCCGACGACGTGTGGGACGAGCACCCGCGAATCTGCGGCACCTTCTCGGAGCGGACCGGTCATCCCTGCCAGATGCCCGAGAGCCTGCTGGCGAGGATCATTCGCGCCAGCTCGAACGAAGGCGACTGGGTGCTCGATCCGTTCTGCGGCTCCGGAACGACCGCCACCGTCGCCTACAAGCTCAAGCGGTCGTACACCACCACCGATGTGTCGGAGACATACGTGGAGGCCGCCCGAGAACGAATTGCCCAGTCGGTCGGCCTGCCTGTGGAAGGCGACGGTCAGCCCGACTGGCCCCAACATGCGGATGACGAACTGAAATGGCTCTACACCGAGAGCAAGATCCCGCTGCAGCACCTGTGCAAGAATGCGAACTTCCTGGCGCTGTTCACGAAGAAGCTGAACAACCGTCTCCAGAAGAAGAACCCCTACACCACGAGGCAGGTTCGTGACCGCCTGTATGAGCTGGGGAGCGTGCTGAGTCCCCTGGACAAGCTCAGCACCGCACCGATGGAGGCATCCCTGTTTGAAGAATAGCGTGCCAGCGTCGGAACCCGGACCTGTTGGAGCGATCCAGCGGAAGCGTGTCTGCTCATCCACGCTCTTACTGTTCACGGCCGGCGCCCTGCTGCTGACGGTCATTCAACCGCCGATCGGCTGGTCATTCCTCGCGTGGGTGGCGATGGCGCCTTTTGCAGTGGCCTGCTCGCCCCAGGCGAAGACGCGAGGATTCGTCCTGTCGGCCTTCATCATCGGATGGCTCTACTGGCTGGTCAACATCTACTGGATCGAGCCGATCACGATCCCCGGCTGGCTCGCGATGGGCCTGTACCTGTCGCTGTCCTGGCTGCTGCCGGCCCTGGCGGTGCGATTCGCGCGGGCCAAGGGCGTTCCACTATTCATCGCCCTGCCGGTCATTGTGGTCGGATGGGAACGATTGCAGGGCTTCCCGATGGGCGGCTTCTTCTGGCGGCTCCTCGGGCACAGCCAGTATAGGCACCTCGCGATGATTCAGGTTGCCGATCTGGTGGGAGTGGCTGGAGTCTCCTTCGTCGTAGCCATGGTCAACGGCCTGATCGCCGACGTGGTCTTTCTGATGATCGCTCGTTCGCAGCGGGTGGCATGGGCAAACTCGTTTGCCCGTGGGCCTGTGGAACAGCCCAAACCGAGGGAACAGACACCGTCAAAGGAGTTTGACGGTGCCACCCTGGCGAAGCCGCCTGTAAGAACCGTCGTGGTCGGTCTGCTCGCGACCGTCGCTATTGTCTCGGGGACCCTTCTCTACGGCCAGTGGCGCCTTCGCCAGACGCCGGAGCATGTCTACGAGGGCCCTGTTGTCGGCTCGCTCCAGTCGAACGTACCCCAATCGGTCAAGAGTACCTTCAGCGCCAGCGGGCGGCTCTTTGACGATCTTATGCTCGCCAGCAAGGAAGCCGCAGCGGCAGGAGCCGAACTCATCGTCTGGCCGGAGACGATGGTCCAGGGCATCCTCGATCCGGCGCTCTGGCCGCAGCTCAGCGGCGACCTGGACGAAGACAAGGCCTTCCACAAGGCCTTGTGCGACCATGCAAGGAACACATCCTCCTGGCTGCTCGTCGGCGCCTACGGCATAGAGATCCTCCGGGACCGCGCCGAGGAACTCTATCTGGGCAACTACAACTCCGCCTACTGCTATCGCCCGGACGGGACCCGCGATCCGGGTCGCTACGACAAGATCCACCTCGTCCTCTTCGGCGAGTACATCCCGTTCAAGAAGCAGTTCCCCTGGCTGTTTAGGCAACTGGGGAGGTTTCTGCCCGAGGGATACAGTCTCAGCTACTCGCTCGAACACGGGACGCGGTACACGGTCTTCGAGATGGCCCGTCCTGGGCCCGATCCGAACGCCATCACCGGGATCGGGCCGAACCGCCAGTCCCCCTGGCGCTTCGGCGTCATCATCTGCTACGAGGACGCGATCCCCTACGTCGCGCGGAACTTCGCCCTCGACGAACAGGGGCGCAAGCGGGTGGACTGGCTCGTGAACATCAGCAACGACGGGTGGTTCGTGCGGTTCCCGCAAGAGACAGGCCGGGTGATCCCGAGCACCGAACTCGCTCAACACGCGGCAATCTGCGCGTTTCGGGCCGTCGAGAACCGCCTGGCGGTCGTCCGCAGCGTCAACACCGGCGTCAGTTGCCTGATCGAATCGACCGGGCGCATCCGCGACGGGTACCTAGCCGCCAGCAGCGACTTCCCCCAAAAAGCCATGAGCCGCACCGCTCTGGCTGGATGGTTCACCGACCGATTGCCGATAGATAGACGAGTGACCTTCTACAGTCGGCACGGCGAGTGGTTCGCCAACGCCTGTGCCGCGGTCTTCGTCGCAACGCTCACGGCGCCGCTCGGAGTCCGCGGTTTCAGGCGATGGTCGAGGAAGGCCACATAGCTGAAGGTGAAATCCAAAGCACAGACTCTGGATTTCTCGCTCGTGTGAGGTGCTTCGTGGTTCGGCTTTCTGAGATTGTCGTGTACGGCCTCGTCTTGCTGCTGGTTTTGGGCGGCACGCAGACAGCCTCGGGGCGGTCGGTTCCCCTGCTGTCGCCTCCGACTGCCCAGTCGGAACAGGCAGACCAGACGGAGACTCCCGCAGGTCTCCCCGCCCGCGCCCAACAGATCATCTCCAGCAGCCTGGCCGACGCCAATCCGCAGATCCGCGCCAATGCCGCTGAGGTGGTGGCCGCGACGCGAAGCCTGCGCCTGATGCCACAGGTGCGCAAGCTCCTGGCCGACGAGGTGATCCCGGTCAGATTCGCGGCCACGTTGGCGGTTGGCGATCTGGCGTACGCCGCCGCCAAGAACGACATTATCGGCCTGCTCAACGATCCCAATCCGAATATCCAGATCGCGGCCTCCTACGCAATCTCGCGACTGGGCAGCCCGGAGTATTACAAGGTCCTGTGCGACGCGACCGCCAGCGAGGACCAGACGGTGCGGGCCAACGCCACCCTTCTCCTGGGCAAGAGCGGCAGACAGGACGGGCTGCCGGTCCTTTATGGGACCTTGCAGCGGACGGATTCGAGCGACAAGGTCATCCTCCAGGCAGCCGAGTCCCTCGCCATGCTCAAGGACCGTCGGATCTATCCCAGGCTCTGGACACGACTTATCAGCGCCTACGCGGACGACCGCGTGATCGGCATCCGCGCCATGGGCGCCCTGGGCACGGAAGAAGCCAAGAGCGCCCTGGTCACCATGCTCGACGACCCGGTGCCAGAGGTCCGCCTGGTTGCGGCTGAGCAGCTCGGCAAGCTGGGCGACCCGGTCGGCGAGCAGACCGTTCTGCAGATCCTGAAGAGAGATCCCGGCGCCGATGCGGACGCGCAGAGCCGGGAACGGATCCAGATGCTGACCGCCCTGGCCATCGGGGAGATCGGCACGCCCACCATCACGAAGCGCCTGCCCGGCTTGCTTCGGGACTCCTCCAAGGTCGTCCGCCTGGCAGCGGCCAAGGGCGTGCTGCGAGCCGCGTCAAAGCGGTCCCGCTCGTAGACCTGCTCTCGCACGCCGGTCCGCCATCAAGGTGCCTTCGCGGGCGTCCCGCGGCGCCACTGCGGACCTGCCCATCCCTGACGAACGGGCTGCATCCCGCCCCCGACCCACCCAGTGTCGCCTGAATCGCACCTATCGGACCTTCACCGGCGGCCTGCAACTGTTTCTATTTGGGCTATTTAGGAAAAATGACTTGACCTTTTGCGGGTGGAAGCGTAAAATTATGACGTGCACAAGTAATATGCTGATTCGTGAAAGGAGCCTGTCTTGAGCACGCTTACCAAGGTTCTGATCGTCTTGCTGACCGTCTTTTCCATCTTCCTGTGCGGCATCGTCGTGACCTACGTCGCCAACGCGGAGAATCAGAAGGAGCGCGCCGACGGCCTCCAGCGCAACATCCAGACTGCCAGAGCCAACCAGGCGGATGCCGAACAGCAGCTCGAAGACGAGAAGGCGAGAGCGCAGGCCGAGAAGACCAAACTCGACCAGCAGATTACCGAGCTCGGCGCCCGGATCACCGCACTGGAGGGCAATCTGGATCTCGCCACGCGAGAGCGAGACCAGTTGGTGCAAAAGGTCGCCAACATGACGGCCGCCGTGGAAAACGCCACCGCAGCCTCCCAGAAACAGACTGAGCTGTTCGAGGCCGCTCAGCAGGAAGTGCAGGACCTGCGAGCCGATCAGGACAATCGCAAGAAGGAGCTCGACGAGACCAACCAGATGCTCCTGGAGAAGTTGGCCTTGATCGCCCAGCTCGAGGGCAAGGTCCGCCAGCTCACCGAAGAGAACCAGGAGGTCGAGAGCAGTCTCAATCAGTACCTGCAGCAGTACGGACGGGTCGCAACGAGGCCCGCGACGACCGTGGCTCCGGCGGGAACAGCCGTGCAGCCGGTCGTGATGGGCCCGACAGCGCAGACCCGCCTGATCAGCCTGAGCGGTCAGGTTACCGGCGTTGACATGAACAGCGGGTTCGTGGAGATCTCCATCGGAGCGGCCTCGGGGGTGCGACCCCAGATGAAGTTCCATATCCTCCGGGGCGACCGCGTCGTGGCTGACCTTCGAATTCTGGAGACCTGGCCGGACAAGGCGGTCGGAACAGTCCAGCTCCTCCAGCAGGGAGCGGCGCCCCGAGCGGGTGACAAAGTCACAACGAATCTGTAAGCTGAATGCGGCGGGTCGCCCACAAGCACCTCGCCGCCTGGAGGTTGTCCGCATATGAGTCCGATGCCGCAAACACGCGGGGGCAAGGTTTCCCCTCCCAGCAACCTGTACACCGCCATCCTGGCCGTCGCCGTGGGGGTCGTCCTGGTAACGGCCGCCTATGTCACCTTCGCCTGCTCCAGCCAATACGGGACGATTTTTGGCCTGCCCTAGCGGAATTCCCTTGACGATACCGCCGAACGGCATTCAAAATATCCAATGGCAAACTGAGAAAGGAGTCGCTCGTGCTGTTGGACTCAATCCTTGGCTTTTTCAGTATGGATATGGGTATCGATCTGGGTACCTGCTCCACACTGGTTTGCGTCCGTGACAAAGGAATCGTCCTGAATGAACCCTCCGTCGTGGCGGTCCGCAAGGGGACCAACATCGTATTGAACAACGGCGAGGCCGTCGGTCTGGTCGCCCGCGAGATGCTGGGCAAGACCCCCGGCTCGATCAGCGCCATCCGTCCGATGAAAGACGGCGTCATCAGCGACTTCGAAGTCACCGAGGCGATGCTCAGCTACTTCATCCGCAAGGTGCATGGTCGCGGCCGGTTCGTCAAGCCGCGAGTGGTCATCGCGGTCCCCAGCGGCATCACCGCCGTCGAGCGACGGGCGGTCATCGACAGCGCCGAGCGGGCTGGCGCCCGAAGGGTGTACCTCGTGGACGAGCCCATGGCCGCCGGCATCGGCGCCGGGCTGCCCATCACCGAACCGACCGCCTCCATGATCGTCGACACCGGCGGCGGCACCACCGAGGTCGCTATCATGAGCCTGGCCGACATCGCCACCGCCACCTCCATTCGCGTCGGCGGCGACGACATGGACGAAGCGGTGATCAACCACCTCAAACGAACGTACAACCTGTTGATCGGCGAGGCGCGGGCGGAGAAGGTCAAGATCGCCATCGGTTCGGCGGCCCCGCTGGAGCAGGAGCTGACCATCGAGATCGCCGGTCGGGACACGATCTCCGGCCTGCCGCGGAAGATCGTCATCACCAGCGAGGAGATCCGCGAGGCGCTGAAAGATCCCGTCTCGCAGATCATCGAGGCCGTCACAACGACGCTGGAACGGGCGGAGCCCGAGTTGGCCGCCGATCTGATCGACAACGGCATCTGCATCTGCGGCGGCGGCTCCCTGCTGCGAGGCATGGACAGCGTCCTGGGCAACGCCACCGGTCTAAAGGTGTACCGCGCGGAGGACCCGCTCAGTTGCGTCGCGCGAGGCACGGCGGTATACCTCGAGAACCTGGAGATCTGGAAGGACACGATGGACCACAGCGACCGCGGGTACGATTAGCTCCCTGCCGCGGTCTCGCGATCATCGGCGGACCGCAACCGGGAAGTTCTGGGGGTTCGATCAGGATCATGAAGCACAAGAAGTTCAATCTGTCCAGGGGGGTGCTTTTCGCGTGGGGCACGTCGCTGGGATTGATCTTTCTGTTCGTCATACCGCAGAGAGCGTCCAATCGCCTCCAGTTGACCTATGCCAGCGTGTTCCGCTGGCCGCTGGCCTGGGGTCGGAGCGTGACGCTGGCGGCCAATCGTCCCGTCCGCCCGCCCGATGTCAGTCCCGAGGAGTACCAGGACCTGTTGGCGAATGATCGGGACCTGCGGACCAAGGTCGCCAACTTGCGGGCGCGGCTCCAGGACGTTCAGCAACGATACGAGCAACTGGCCAGGCTGCGGGAGAGACCGGGGTGGGAGAGCACGGGCTTCCGGCAGGCAGGAATCCTCTCGGCGCCGGATTCCGCGCAGAGTCAGCCGGTCATCAGTCGCGGGACACAGGACGGCGTCGCCAAGGGCCAGTTCGTCATCAGCTTGAGCGATCAGGGTGCCGTCGATGAGAGTTGCAGCGTCATTGGAACGGTGTCCACCGTCGGCGCCGGGGCCGCGAAGGTCCTGCTGATCACGGACAAAGGCTCGCAGATCCAGGCCGGCGCGGGCGCCCTGAGCACGAAGGGTATCCTGGAGGGACAGGGGGACCGGACGGCGAGGATCCTGATCTCCCGAGAACACGCCGCCCTGAGTGTGGGGGATCCCGTGTATGCCCTGAAACAGCCCGGGCTCGAGGTCCCGGCCATCGCGGGGAGAGTCGCAAGCTGCCAGGTATATCGCGACAATCCCCTCTTCTGGGACATCCGGGTCCGGCCTGTCTGCGAGGTGGCTGCCCTCCGCGATGTCGTCGTCTTGGTTTCCGCTCCCCGGCCACAGTAGCACCGGCTCGCCATTGAGGTCTGGGATCGGGTTCGTGTCTCCTGGGAGTGAGTAATGCGTTGGATTCGGTTCGCGGTGCTCGTGCTCCTGGCCTCGGTGCTGCAAGCCGGTCCGATGAGCGTATTGGGCGTGGGACGTCCCGGCGTCAAGCCGGACCTGCTGCTGATCCTGCTGGTGTTCTTCGCCTCCCGATGCAATGCGACGAATACGGTCATCACGTCATTCGCCATCGGGTTTGTCGCGGACCTAGCCGCGCCGATCCACGACGTGATGGGTCCGAGGACCCTCAGTTTCGGCCTGTTCGGCACCCTGCTGTTCGATCTCCAGACCGTCTTCTCGATCCGGCGTCCCATCTACCAGGGCGCCGCAATCGTCGTGATGGGCTTCCTGACGGCGGCTCTGAGCTGCCTGCTGGCGGCGATTCGCACCGGCGGCGAGACGAACCTGGCCGCACAGCTACTCTGGCAGCCGCTGTACTCGGGCGTTCTCGGTCCGCTCTTCTCCTTGCCGGCAGGCTGGTGGATGCACATGAATAGAAAGAGCCGTCGGCTCTATGGCAGGACGTCTCGACAGAAACAATGAGCCGGATGGAACGCGCGGTGCTCGGATGTTCGATCAACGAGTCAAGATATTCGTCGGGTTCAGCCTGGCGCTGTTGCTGATCTGCGTGCTTCGCCTTGCCCAAATGCAGTTGCTGGCCGAGTCCCGGGTCCAGGACGAGATCGCCCGCCTCAAGGATCGCTACGGACAATCCAAGCAGCTCAAGACTCTCCGCGGAACGATCTTCGACCGGCGCGGCAGAGTCGTCGCCACCGACAGACCGCGATTCCAGATCTATGTCGACTACCGGCTGAGCTGCTACCTCGACGATCGCGTCGTGCTCGCGAAGGAGCTGAACGCCCGGCGGGAAAGGGCCGATCCCATCGAAGAAACGAAGGTACGGGACCAGGTGGAGAAGAACCGCCGCCAGATCGAGGACGTGATCCAAGAGTGCTCGCGGTTCGGCGCCAGTCGCGAGCAGATCGAGGACACCATCCGGGCCAGGAACAACTGGCTCTGGAACAGGCGCAGTCACGTGGCATGGGCTCGGAGCGACTACGATCCGAAGCTGGTCGCGGAATACGGCAGCCGCGTGAGCGTCCCCCTGGCGAAAGCCCTGGAGGATCTGAGGCGTCAGTTCTCCGATCCAAACGACCTGTGCAGGGTGATCGCCCGGGTAAACGACATTCCGGAGTTGAACAAGAAGCTGGCGGTGGTCGAGCTGCAGACGGAGGACGATGTCTTCGCCGCCCAAGTCGAATTCCGCGAGATCGCCGACGTGAACGTCCTGCCGACCGGTCATCGCTACTATCCCTATGGTCCCGTCGCGGCACAAACCATCGGCTGGGTCGGACGCGCCGATCCCGACCGGGACAACGCCTTGTTCCCGAACGATCCGCAGGCCAGTTATCTGCCGGATGAGATGTGCGGCCGAGAGGACGGCGTCGAGTATGTCTGCGAGAGCATTCTCCGCGGCCGGCGCGGCGAACTGGTCTATGACATCGACCGGCAGCTCATTCGCGAGGTCGAGACCCGGTTCGGTCAGGACGTGCAACTCACGCTGGACATCGAACTGCAGAAGCAGATCGAAGAGTACATGAGCAGTGCGGAGAAGAACCCGTCGTATTACGACGCGAATATGGCTGCGGCGGTGATCGACGTGGACTCGGGGGACATCCTCGCGATGGTGTCCCTGCCGACATATGACCTGAACGCGGCCCGATACGATTACGGGAAACTCGTAAACGACGCCAACCGGCCTCTGATCAACCGCGCGATCAACCACCTCTATCCGCCGGCGTCGGTCGTCAAGCCGTTGATCCTGGTCGCGGGCCTGGAGACCGGGGTGATCACGCCGGAGGAGCCCATAAGCTGCCCGTCTCAGGAGCAGCCTAAAGGCTGGCCCAACTGTCTGATCTTCAGGTTGTCTGGCGTGGGCCACGACTCAAGCTGGATCAACAACGCGCGCAACGCCCTCAAGGGAAGCTGCAACGTCTACTTCGCCCATCTGGCCGACCGGGTCGAGTCCCGCCAGCTTCAGGAGTGGCTCTTCCGATTTGGATACGGGCATCAGATCCCGCTGGTTTGCCCCGTCCCACCCGATCCCAACACGCCCGCCCGCAGCCTCCGCCAGGCGGCAGGACAGATCGCCAGCACGGGTGTGCCGCAATACACAGACATCGTCTCGCTGGACCAGATTCCGCCGTTGAAAGCCTGGCACCGACGTCTGTTCGGAATCGGCCACGGCGACTTTCGCGTCACGCCCCTGCAGGTGGCGAACACCTTCGCCACCCTGGCTCGCGGCGGGCGACGCCAGATGCCACGCCTGTTCCTGCGCCCGCCCCAGCCGCCGGTCGAATCCGTGGATCTCCAAGTCGCCCCCACGACCCTGGCGCCGGTCTATGCCGGCCTGAGCGCCGTCGTCAACGAGCCGGGCGGATCGGCATACAAGCCGTTCCAAGGCAGCACACTGCACGCCCGCGGGGTGAAGGTCTACGGCAAGACCGGTTCGAGCGAAGCCCCTGAAAACGCATGGTTTGCAGGTTACGCGGAGGATCGCAGAGGCAGCAGGATCGCGATTGCCGTCGTCATCGAGGGCGGCCAGCGCGGCGGCAGCGACGCCGGTCCCCTGGGCCGCGCGATTCTTGAACTGTGCGTCGAGGCCGGCTACCTCGGCAACTGAGCCCGGATCACAACGAGACCTCCTCGGGCGTCCGAAGGCCCGCCAGGACGCATCGAAGGATCTCGAAGAACCTCTCATTGTCGGGCCAGAGAATGCGACGGTCCTGCGGCATGGGCTCGTCGATCCGCTGGAGAAACCGTGCCAGGACCGTTTCGTCCAGCTCGTTCGACCACACGCCGAGTCCGAGTTCCTCGACGTACCGAGCGTTGATGAACTGCTCGTAGTGCCCCCCCACCGGCAACAGCAGCATCTTCTTCTTGAGGTGCAGGCATTCGCTGATCAGCGAGAAGCCCGCGGAGGCGATCACGCCGCGAGAAGAGGCCAGGTCCGCAAGGAAACCCTCCGTCGAACGCTCGCGAAACAGGCAGTTGCCGCTCTCCTGCCGCTTGTTGAAACCGTAGATGCGGAATTGCTGATTGGGGAACCGGCCCAGCACGTCGCGCAAGCGATCCTCCTGCGTGCCGGTAGTCCAGTAGATCGCGATGTGGCCCTCGTTCGACGGCGCCAGCTCCGTGATGATCCGCCGCACGATCGGCGGGGCCAGGACGGCCCTGTCCCTCTTGAGCGGCGCGTCGAAAAAGTTGATGACGACGTACGTCCTGGCGTGCATGCAATGGAACCGGGTCACGACGCTGGCCTGGAGCCGCTGGATTATGCGCCGCCGTTCGTGCTCGATCTGCAGAAAGGTGAGCGTGTGCTCGTTGTTGATGCTCACGAGCGGGACGTGACGCCAGACCGCCCACCAGGCGCTGAACGGCTCGAAGTCCGAGACGACCAGATCCGGGCGAAACGGCTCATACACCTGCTCGTAGAGACTCCTGTTGATCCCGTGGCCGGAAGGGAACCGCCAGAGGTTCTTCCACACGGTGGCAACCGGGGCGACGTACCCCTTGCTGTAGTCGAAGGTCAGACCGAAGATCTCCTTCGCCCGCTCGCCAAAACACTCACGCAGATAGAGCAACGCGCGGTGCGACGTAGCAAAGACCACATCGTGTCCCGCTTCGAGCAACTGTTGGCCGATGAGGTGTGCTCGGCTCGCGTGCCCGAAGCCCTCGCCCGCTACTGCATAGATGATCCTGGCCATCTGCTTCTTCTGCTCCTGCCGCATCAAACGGCGAGTCAAAGCACAGCAGTGTACCAGATTTCCAACGGTCTGCCAGTCCTCTGTGCATGCGGCGGGCAGGATCACCAGGAGTTGTCGTCCTGTTCCTCAGTGTACGGCTGACTCCGGCGTGCGCCGTTCGCGGCGGCTGGGTCCATTCCCGAACCCTTGGCAGGGACTCCCAGGTAGGCGAGGGTCTTTTCGAGAATCGCACCGGCCACCGGGGCCGCGACTGTGCCGCCGGTGTAGCCTTTCTTGAGGGCCACATTGGGTCGGCGAATCGAAATGAGCACGACAACCCGCGGGTTCTCCGCGGGCGCCCCGGCGATGAAGGACGCGATGTAGGCTTTGTCCTGATAGCCGGGACCGTCCGGATTGGCCAATTGCGCCGTGCCGGTCTTGCCGAACACGGTCCACCTGTCGAGCTTGGCCTTGGCGCCGGTGCCCTTGGGTTCGTTCACCACCGCCGTCAGGGCGTCTCGGACCAGCCACCGGGCCACCTCAGGCTTGATCACGTAGCCGATCCGCAGCGTGGACGGTCTCATATCGACCACCATGCCATCCGAACGGACGAGAGACTTCACGATGTAAGGATGAACGAGCCGGCCGCCGTTGGCGAGCATACAGAAGGCCCGGAGGATCTGAAGACCGGTGACGGAGACCTCCTGGCCGAATGGAATACGGGTCACGCTGTAGCCGGTCCACTTCTCCGGGGGCCTGAGCAACCCCTCCGCCTCCCCGGGCAGCTCGATACCCACCTTGCGCCCGAAGCCGAACAACGTCAGCCCTTCGTACAGGCGGGTCGCGCCGAGGCGCTGGCCGATCTTGGCCATGCCGATGTTGCTCGAGTACATGAGGATCTCGCGGAGCGTCAGGTCGGCAAAGCCCCTGCGGTACTCCGTGATGGTCCCGAAGCCTTTGCCGTGGTAGTGCCCATTCTCGCAGAAGATGGTCTCATAACGATTGACGACCTTCGTATCCAGACCGATGGCCACAGCGAACGGTTTGAAGATGCTGCCCGGCTCGTACTGGTCGGTCAACAAACGGTTGGTGAAGACCTGTGGCTGCGTTCGGGCCGTCCGGGCAGTCTCGGTCGGGTCAAAGTCCGGCAGCGTCACCATGGCCAGGATCTCCCCGGTGCAGGGGTCCGCCACCATGGCGACCGCCGACTCCGCCTGGAACTCCTTGTACTGGCTCAGCAACGCCTCGCGGACGAACTGCTGGATCGTCGCATCCAACGTGAGAATGATGCCGGCGCCGTGGATGGGCGCCTCATCGTCATCCTGCTCGTCTGCCAGGGAGAAACCCAACGGTCGCCGGCGGACATCCACCAGGAACGTGTGCTGGGCCCCCCTGCCGCGGAGGTCGCGATCGAAGGCGTACTCGACACCCGCCAGGCCGAAGTTGTCCTGGCTCGTGAAGCCGACGATGTGGGCGACAAGGCGCCCCATGGGGTACTGTCGGCGCCAGTCGTACTGGACTCCGATGCCGTAGTGGACTTTTCGGGCCGCTTCGCATTCGGCAATAGTCGCATTCCTCTTGAGAATCGCGCAGCCGGGATTGTTGCTGTCCACGATAGCCCGGCAGATCTCGTGGGCGCCCATGTCAAGGATGGGCGCCAAGCGAGTGGATACCTCCTTGGGCTCGGCGATCACTCGCGGCTCCGCGAAGATCGTGCGGACCTGCGTGCTGGCAGCCAGGACCCTCCCGCGGGTATCCAGAACGACCCCCCGCTGCGGGGCCAGGGGCACATAGGCTCGCTGCTGGTAAACGCATTTCTCCGCGTAGTAGTCCGCCTGGCTGCACTGCAGGTAGAAGCAACGCCCCGCCAGGGCGAAGAAGGCGACGATCACCAGGGACATGACGACGACAATGGCCGTCACCTCCCGCCTGCGCCCGACGGGCGCGTCCCCGGCGGTCCGAACCGCTTTGTCGTCCTGCTCCGATTGCATGCACCACTCATTTATCCAGGCGTTGAGAGATCGAGGCCGGTGCGGTCAATCCCTCGACGCGAAGCTGTTTCTGCCAGAGTTCCTGCTGGAGCCGGCCCTGCTCGATCTTGCACCGCTGCAGCGCATAGAACACATGACGTTCGGCGTCGCGCAAATACACGGCCACAATCAATGTCGCCGCGAAGAAGAAGATCACCAGCACGAAACTCAACCGCGATCCCATGGCCTGGGTCCCATCTCACTTCGTCGGCAACAGGATCTTCATCCCTACGTCGAGCACAGCCTTGTCCTTCAGGAGATCGGCGTTGAGCTTGGCGATCTCCTCATACCGCGCCCCGGCGCCCAACTGGCTCGCGGCGATCTTCCAGAGGTTGTCGCCGTCCTGGACGGTGTACCAGCGGCCTGTATCGCTCGTCGCGGGCGTCTGCACCACCCGTCGCTTCAAGGGCTCCAGGCGCTCGAACAACTCCTGAGGCAGGACATCGGAGGGCTTGTTCAGATCCAAAACGCGCTGCGGCAGCGCCGGGATCACGAGCTTCTGGCCCGCGACTACCTCATTGACGGACTTGAGGATATCCTTGTTCGCCTCGTAGATGCGATTGACGTTCACGATCCGATTGCCTTCCTCCGGACCGTAGACCTTCTTGGCGACGGTGGACAGGCTCTCCCCCTCGCCCACCACGTAGACCCTTCCCGCGGGCTTGGTCGCGGGCGTGCCGGCGGGCTTCGACGGCTCTGCGGTCCGCGTGTCCGACTCGCGAGGCTTCGGCTGAGGCATCACCACCGCCGGCTGCGTTTCCATGCCCGCCGACGGCGCCACCTGGACCGGCGAGGGCACGTCCATGTTGACCGTCGAAGTCTGCTCCCGCTGGCTTTGCAGACCGGCCGTGATCCGATCCAACAGGTTCTCGATCCTCGGCAGCGGACTCTCGAAGCGTATCTCCGGGTAGCTCGTCTCCTGCGCGACCTCAACAGGGGTCTCCACAGCCGGCGCCGCCTGATCGGTGCGGGTCAGTGACGGGCCCGTCTGCCGCTGGGGCTCCTCTTCGTCGACGATCAGTCGCGCGCGGTCCTGGTCCACATGGCCTTGCGCCCTGCCGGCGATCCCGATGTTCTCCTCGGTCAGAGGGACCATGTTCATGGAGACTTCCGCCCGGGTTGTCTGCGGCTTGAGATTCGGCAAGCCGTTGATGATGAAGGCGATGACAAAGATGAACACTAGTCCCAGCAACAACCCGATCTTGGCATCCGACGTCATGGTTCGACTCCGTTCCTACCGTTTCCTTCTTTCCTTCGTGGATCGTTCCAGACCCGGGCCTCGCGGCCTCAGGTCCTTTGTGCAATTCTGAGTTTTGCGCTCCGGGCTCGATGGTTCATCGAAATCTCCTCCTCGCTCGGCACAATGGGTTTCTTCGTGCGAATGCGGTAGAGCCCTTCGCTCTCGTTGCGCCGGAAGTCTCGTTTCACCAGCCCGTCTTCCAGGCTGTGGTAACTGATGACGGCCAGGCATCCGCCCTTCTTCAGCAGTCCCGGCGACGACGAGAGCAACTCCTGCAGGTTGTCCAACTCGTGATTGACGGCAATCCTCAGGGCCTGGAAGGTCCGCGTCGCCGGGTGCTTCTTCGATCGGTTCTTTCCGTTCGGCGCCCGCAACGCGCTGCACACAATCGCGGCCAACTGCCCTGTCGTGGCAATTCGCTCGCGTTGCCGCCGCTCGACGATGTACCGAGCGATCCGGCGCGACGCACGATCCTGCCCGTACTGGAAGATCACGTCGGCCAGGGATTTCTCATCGAGTTCGTTCACTATATCGGCAGCCGTCGTTTCGAGGCTTTCATCAATTCTCATATCCAGCGGCATATCCGTGCGAAAACTCAGCCCAATATCCTCATCCACGAGCTGAGCCGAGCACAGGCCCAGATCAGCCAGAATGAAATCGGCCGCCTTGATGTCCAGCTCGTGCAGGCACTCGGCGATTCGGGAGAAGTTCGACTTGACCAGGATGACCTTGCAGCACAGACCTGCCAACCGTTGCCGGGCCCGGTCCAGGGACCTGCTGTCGAAATCCAGTCCGATCAGCGTGCCCGCCGGCCCGAGCCGGCCGCCGAACAGGAAGCTGTGACCTCCGTGTCCTGTGGTCGCATCGACCACCACCCCATCCTGCGGACAGCTTATCTGTTCGGCCAAAGGTCCCGAAAGCACTGGAACGTGCTCTACGTTTGCCTGCTCCACCGCTGCATCCGTCGGCGACGTTTCATACTCCCGCGCGGCCATCGCGCCCCGTGCGGGCCGCCTCGATCCGAAGCGGTCAGCTCAGCGCCATCGCCTCGGCATGACGCTTCATCTTCTGCACGTAGGGCGAAAACGCCACGCCCGCGAACAGATCGCTGCTCTGCCGGAGCCCCTCCAGCCGATCGGAGAGGATCGCCATCGACGCGCACGTCTGCTCGTCCACCGGCCTCGCACCAGTCAGGCTCTCGCCCACAATCTGAAAATGACGGTCCATCCCTGTCATGATGCCTCCATCGCAGCGATCACAGTTCTTTGGCTTGTTCCTGCCTCACGCGGTGGCGCGTCTGGGTCATCTGCTGCTGGTACTGGAGCATGTGATCGCGAAGAAACTGCTCCCAATCCTCCGTGTTCCACAGCTCGATGTGATCCCCGGCGCCCGTCAGCGTGATATCCTCTTTCAGACCGGCCCGCTTGCGGAGCTTCTCGTTCAGCAGCAGCCGGCCCTGGTTGTCCAACTCGACCTTGCTCGCCAACGCGAAGCTCATTCGCTCGAAGGCGACCGCCTCATCCGGCGCCGTCGCATCCTGAGCCATGGTAAGAACGAGCTGCTCGTAACACCGTTCCGGGTACAGACACAGCACGCCGTTGGCCCCGAGCACAAGGTAGAAATCACCGCCATGCTCATCCACGTCGATCATGTTGCGCAGCTTGTTCGAGACAAGCACGCGACCTTTCCCGTCGACCACGTGTTGATACTCACCTGTTAGTTTGAGCATGGCTGCATTCCCACTCGGCCATCAGACTTAGGGACAGTTTACCACTGCTTCCCACATCGTCAATACATTTCCCCACAATTCAACAATTTTTTGGGAAAAACCTTCACAGGAATGTCACTCAGTAGCCGCACACTGGAAAAACAGGCAGTTTCGCGTGTCTCGGCGGAGACGCCAGGGTCTCATAACCTGTGTCATCTGCCCCCCTGCTCGCTGCCCATTCAGTGGACTGGGCCGGAGTGGAAACCACCACAGACGGAGCACCACCACGAACGGGGTATCTGCAGGATCTACCACCCTTAGGGGTTCACCCACCATGCCCCCCTGCCCCTGGTGGACTGGACAGCGGTCGGTATGGAGCCGCAGTGACAGCGTTGGCCGTTTCATCAGGAAATGCGAACTGGCGGACTTGGAGTTCGGAGTCCGACTTGCACAGCCGTCCCAGAATCGCCCACAGTCTCCCTGCAACGCGGGGTCGCTCGCCGATCCATTCCGTCATCCCGCGTCGCGAGCAGGGTCAATCCTCACACCTTCATCCCGGAGATGGTCGCTTCGAAGGCAAGACTGCCATTGACCATCCCCTGGACGTCGCAGACGTATCTGCGGCCCGGCCTGGCTTCGGTGATGTGGCCCAGCAGGTGCAGGCGACAGCCCGGCTCGATGGCAGCCCGGAACTTCGCCCGGTCGATCCCCCCGAACCCGACGAATCCCTTCTCCTGATAAACCTCCTTGACGAACCAGCTCAGCAATTGAGCCGCGGACTCGATCTGGATGACGCCGGGCATCAAGGGCCGGCCCGGGATGTGCCCTCGCACCCAGAACTCCTGGTCCGTCACATCCTTGTAGCCCAGAACGCAGGCTTTGTCCTTGTCATACCAGAGGATGCCATCGAGATGCTGCATCTCGAATCGCTGCGGATTCACCCGGCAAATCGCGTCTCTGTCGAACAGAGGCTTGGCGTTTAGATCGATCTCGGTCAAATCAAACAACAGGGCTGGCGGCATAAAAACACCTCTGCGTAGACAGTCCACATACGACACCCCGGCGTCGTTGGGGCATGCTAACGGAATAAGCCAGTCTCACGGGTCAGCCGTCGCGTCTGCTCATCAATTGCGGCGGCCATCCTCAGGACCCGTCGTATCGGGCCGCTAATCGGTGGAGCGAATCTCGAGTACGCGGTTGCGGACAACTTGGGCCGCCTGTTTGATCGTCTGCATCTGCTTGCGGACGCGCGTGCCGGCCGCCTTGTTGCCCCCTTCGGCTTTGTTGATATCCGACTCGATTTCGGCTACCAATCTCTTCAGATCTTCATATTCCTGCATTGAACAATCCTCCATTCCTTGGATTGAGATTGCGGGAAATGTAGCCCGGCGACGCGCGGCTGTCAAAAGAAAACCCCCTTTTTGCGAAAAAAACGCGATGCCGGGCGTATCGCCCCACACAGGCCCGCGCCGGCGAACAGGCAGTAATCCCCCGCACTCAGATCGTCGAAAACGCCATTTTGCGCCTTCTCCTGGGGACCACCTCTTTCTCGTGGACAACGATGAACGCCGTTCGTAAGCTGCAAGCGGTCCATGACAGGCTCATTCAATACCCCCATATACAGGGAGGCTGCCGTGAGAAGATGTGTCTTAGGCTCCGCGTTGCTCGTGTTCGCTCTCTGTCATCAGGCGATGCCGGAGGCGACCGATCCAGGCATCAAGGGCTTCGAGGAGGTCCTCGTGCAGGCCAAGCCGCTCGACCTGGCGAACGTTCGGTTGACCGGCGGCCCCCTCAAGCACGCCCAGGACCTCGACGCCAAGTACCTGCTGGAGCTGGAGCCGGACCGCATGATGGCGGGCTACCGTCTGCGGGCGGGTTTGGAGCCGAAGGCCAAGGGCTACGGCGGATGGGACGCCGTCGACAGCAGGCAACTGACCGGCCACATCGCAGGACACTACCTCTCCGCGGTGAGTCTGATGTACGCAGCCACGGGCGACACGAGATTCAAGGAGAGGGCCGACTACCTCGTCCAGGAGATGAAGGAGGTTCAGGACAAACGAGGCAACGGCTATCTCGGCGCAATCATGGACGCACAGGGAACCGACGGCGAGCAGATCTTCCAGCAGGTCTCCCAGGGCAATATCCGCTCGGGCGGCTTCGACCTCAACGGCCTGTGGTCGCCGTGGTACACGCTGCACAAGACCTACGCCGGCCTGCGCGACGCCTACCGCTACACCGGCAACCAGACCGCCCTGGACGTCGAGATCAAGTTCTCCGCGTGGGCCGAGGGGATCGTCTCGAAAATGACGGATGCCCAGATCCAGCGGATGCTCAACACCGAGTTCGGCGGCATGAACGAGGTCTTCGCCGACCTCTACGCGGATACAGGCGACGTACGCTGGCTGAACCTGTCGTACAAATTCGAGCACCGTTCGTTCATCGAGCCGCTCCAGCGTCACCAGGACAACCTGGGCGGCACACACGGCAACACGCAAGTGCCCAAGCTGCTCGGTTCCTTGGACCGCTTCGCCTACACGGGCGAGACCGGAGATATTCTCGCCGCGGGTTTCTTCTGGGATCGCGTCGTTCAGCACCACAGCTACGCCACCGGCGGCCACGGCAAGGACGAGTACTTCGGCCCGCCCGACCAGCTCAACGACCGCGTGGACGGACGCACCGCGGAAACGTGCAACGTCTATAACATGCTCAAACTGACCCGTCGGCTCTTCGCGCTGCGTCCCGACGCCCACTACGCGGACTTCCAGGAGCGGGCCTTGTTCAACCACATTCTGGCCTCCATCGATCCCGAGGATGGGCGGACCTGCTACATGGTTCCGGTCGGTCGCGGCGTGCAGCACGAGTATCAGGACATGTTCAACGGCTTCACCTGCTGTGTGGGCTCGGGCATGGAGAGCCACGCCCTCCACGCGGACGGGATCTACTATGAGTCGGGCGACAAGCTCTTCGTGAGTCTGTACGCGCCCTCGACAGCGGACTGGCCTGCGGCGGGCGTGAAGCTGGCCGTCGAGACCGATTTCCCCGAGGGCGAATCGGCGACGATCAAACTGGCCGTCCAATCCGCCAAGGAATTCACACTGGCCGTGCGAAAGCCTAGCTGGGTCGGCGAGGGTTTCACAGTCAAGGTCAATGGCCAGGTCGTGCCGGAAGAGCAGGGACCGAGGCCGGAGGGCAGACCGGGACGAGGACGCCCGACCAGCGAGTTTCCCAAGGTCGGTTCGTTCGTCGAGATCAAGCGGACCTGGAACACCGGCGACCTCGTCGAGCTGACCCTGCCCAAGACGCTCCGCCTGGAGCCTGTGCCCGACAATCCGCAGCGGGTGGCCATCCTGTGGGGCCCGCTCGTCCTGGCGGGCGACATGGGTCCGGAGCCCGAGTGGGGTCCCGGACGAGGCCGGCGCCGGGAGCAGCCGGATGTCCCGGTATTCGTGGCAGCCGAGCGGCCGGTCAGCGAGTGGCTCAGGCCCATCACAGATCGTCCCGGCTGCTTCCGCACCGACGGCATCGGCCGGGAGACCGGGAGCGATCAGGTCTGCGACGTGAACTTCGTGCCTTTCTATCGCCTGCACCGTCGGACCTACGCCATCTACTGGGACCTGTTCACCCAGGCCGGATGGGAGCAGAAGAAGGCGGAATACGCCGCAGAGCAGGAGCGACAACGCAAGCTCAAGGCCGCCACCGTCGCCTACGCCCAGCCGGGCGAAATGCAGGCGGAACGCGACTTCAACTGCCAGAGCGAGGACAGTTCCCCCGACCGCGTGATGGGCCGACCCGCGCGACGCGGAAGAAACTGGTTCTCGTTCGACCTGCCTGTCGAGCCGGCGCATCCGATGGCGCTGGTCGTGACCTATCACACGGACGAGTGGCGACGCCGGACGTTCGACATCCTGATCGACGGTCAGCGAATCGCCGAGCAGGTCGTGGAACGCAGCGGAGCCCCCAGGTTCTTCGACGTGCAGCACGCGATCCCGGCGGACCTTGTCAAAGACAAGAAGAAGGTGACCGTGCGGTTCCAGGCCACGCAGGGCAATGAGATCGCCGCGGTCTTCGGCATTCGGATGATTCGCGCCGACGCGGAACAGTAACACAGATCAGGCATAGACAAAGGAGACTCCCCGTGAAGACATTGCACTCATATCGCAGCCAGGTGATGTTGTGGTCGGCGTTCGCGGCCGCCCTGTGCGGCTGGGCACTCGCCCAGGACCGTCCGTCCCCCGCCGGGGGCGTGAATCTCGCCCTCGTGGCGGCGCCCACCAGTTCCTACGTTTCCGGCGACACCCGGAATACCGCACTGAACGACGGCTTCGATCCCAGAAACTCCCAGGACGACCGGCAAGGCTCTTACGGCAACTGGCCCACGCGAGGCACCCAGTGGGTTCAATACGAGTGGAGCCAGGCCATCAGCACCGCGAAGATCGACGTCTACTGGTGGGCGGACCGTCGCGGCGTACACGCGCCCAAGGCCAGCCGGCTGCTGTACTGGGACGGCAACGCCTTCGTCCCGGTCCCAAACGCCTCGGGCCTGGGCGTCGCGGAAGACCGCTATAACACGACGACCTTCGACGAGGTCCGCACGACCATGCTCAAGCTCGAGATCGACTCCAACGGCGAGTTCTCCACCGGCATCCTGGAGTGGAAGGTCTACGACTCGGGCAAATCGCCCGAGTTTCCGCCCATGGTCACCGCGGGCATCGACCGCGCGGTGATTCGCGGCGGCAAGACGTACCTGCACGGCGCCGTCAAGACTCTCAAGTCCGCCGACGGTCTGGACGCAATCGTCTGGAGCAAGGAGTCCGGGCCGGGCAAGGTGACATTCGAGAACGCCAACGCGGCGGTCACGACCGCTACGTTCTCCAAGACCGGCGACTATGTCCTGAAACTGTCCGCGGGCAAGGGGGATCTGGCCGGTTCGGCCACGCTGAATGTCAAGGTGGTCTCGCCGCCGCCTGCCGATCGCCTGGACGTGGTCTACACAAAGAAGTACAAGATCAACAATCCCTTGTGGAACGCGCGGGCCAAGGCGCTGATCGTCAACTGGATCCCCCACTGCATCGAGAAGAACAACGACCCGAACCTCCGCGAGGGCGGCATGAACAACTTCGTCGAGGCCGCCAAGAAACTCCGTGGCGAGCCCGCCAAGCCGCACGTCGGCTATCCCTTCTCCAACGCCTGGGTACACCAGACGGTCGAATCGATCTGCATCGCGTTGATGGTCGATCCGCAGGGCGACCCCGAGATCATTCAGGCCCAGGAGAAGATGAAGGCGACGCTGGAGGACTGGATTCCCAAGATCCTCGCGGCCCAGGAGCCCGACGGCTACCTCCAGACCCGCTACACGCTCGGCTCGCGCGGGGATCGCACCAAGCCGGTGCGCTGGGATCCCCGCTGGCGAGGCGAGCACGAGGGCTATGTCGCAGGCTATTTCATCGAGTCCGCGATCAACCACTACACGCTGACGGACGGCACGGACAAGCGACTCTACGACGCGGCCAAGAAGCTGGCGGACTGCTGGGTCGCCAACCTCGGGCCGGGCAGGAAGGATTGGTACGACGGGCACCAGGAGATGGAGCAGGCGCTCGTGCGATTCGGGCGGTTCGTCAACGACATGGAAGGCCCCGGCAGCCATGGCGACAGCTACATCCAGCTCGCCAAGTTCCTGCTCGATTGCCGCCGGGACGGGAGCGAATACGACCAGAGCCACGTGCCGGTGCAGCAGCAGTATGAGGCCGTCGGCCACGCGGTCCGCGCCGCCTACAGCTATTCCGCCATGTCGGACGTAGCCGCGGAGACCCACGACGCGGACTACCAGAGCGCGGTGATGAGCCTCTATGAGAGCATGGTCAACAGGAAATACTACGTCACCGGCGGCATCGGCAGCGGCGAGACCTCCGAGGGCTTCGGACCCGACTACTCGCTCCGTCACGACGCCTATTGCGAGTCCTGCTCGACCTGCGGCCTGATCTTCTTCCAGCACAAGATGAACATCGCCTATCACGACGCCAAGTACGCGGACCTCTACGAGGAGTCGATGTACAACGCCCTGCTCGGCTCGGTGGACACGGACGCGAAGAACTTCTACTATCAGAATCCGCTGGACTCGCGAGGCCCCCGCTATCCGTGGCACAACTGCCCCTGCTGCGTGGGCAATATCCCGCGGACCCTGCTGATGGCGCCCACCTGGACGTACGTCAAGGGCGAGGACGGCCTGTACGTGAACCTCTTCATCGGCAGCACGATCAACGTGGAGAAGGTGGCCGGCACCGACGTCCAGATGGTCCAGAAGACGGACTATCCCTGGAGCGGCGACGTCTCCATCACCGTCAATCCCGCACGGACCACGAAGTTCAGCATCCGCATCCGCGTCCCGGATCGTAGCGTCAGCGAGTTGTACGCCGGCACGCCCGAGTGCAACGGGATCACGTCCCTGTCGGTCAACGGCAAGGCGGTCAAGACCAGGATCAAGAACGGGTACGCAGTCATCACTCGCAAATGGAAGGCCGGCGACCGAATCGACGTGAAGCTGCCCATGGCGATCCAGCGGATCAAGGCCAGCGAGAAGATCGCAGCCACGAAAGGCCAGGTCGCCCTGCGGTACGGCCCGCTGGTCTACTGCGTCGAGGCCGCAGACCAGGAACTGGGCAAGGTCCTCACGCCGGAGGCTCCGCTGACTACCGAATGGAAAGGCGATCTCCTGGGCGGCGTCCTGGTTATCAAAGGGACCTGGTCGGACGGCTCGCCGCTCACGGCGATCCCCTACTACGCAAGGGACAACCGCATCGAACGCCAGGCGGGCCCGGAGGGTCAAGGCGGTCCTCGCACAAGAGGCCGTCGGGCACTGAATTCCGCGGTTTGGATGAAAGACCAATAGCATGAGCACAGCGTGATGCGCACCCTGCGAATGGCGTACATCTCGTAGTACACCGTCCACGTTAATTCGGTGGGCAGCATATCGTCGTATGGCCTGTTCGGAGTTCCGCGTTTACGCGGTCTTGACCCGCCTGAAGGCGGAACTCCAAACGCGGTCGGCAACTTTTGCCCACCACTTCTGGATGGACGGCGTAGTAGGGTGCGCATCACACACCCTCTTCTCTCCGGTCACGGCGTGGCATCCTTGGACGTGGATGGCAGTGGAGCGACCACGTCCACGAGTTCCTCGGGCAGATCGAGCCGTCGGTAGACCTGGGGCCCCGACTCCGTCTCGCGACACAGGAGAACCGAGACCGAGATCCGACCGCTTCCGGACTCGACTGGAGCGACTGAGCCTGCACAAGGCGTCCACGGCTTGAAACGACAGACGTAGATCCCTTCGGACAACACCGATGGCGGTATGTCGTCGATGCGGACATCCGAACGATACTGCCCCCAGTTCGCAACGAACTTGACCTCGACGGCAAGACTGTCAAATGAGGGACCAGCCGGTTCGCCCGCCGCGAAGAAGATGTGCACACGGGCGGCTTGGCCACTGCGGAACACGTCGCGGAAATAGTCCACTCGCGTCTTCAAGTCGTCGGCCCACGTGTACCAGCCCGTCTGAATGCACTCGATGTCGAATGCAGAATGGTCGATGTGGTTCGGATCGAGGTCGCAGAGAACGCGAGCATCCTTCAGCACCACATGCAGACGCGGATCGAAACGCACATCCTCATTGGGATCGACCGTCGAAGACCCCGGATACCCCTTCTCGATGCGGAAGAACTGCGTCCACCCCGACGAAGCGTATACCGGGCCTCCGAAGGCCCTGGACGAAATCGGATTCACCCATCGTGCGTGATAGATCAAGTCCCCATCGATCTCGACCACCAGCTCGCGAGTCTGGTACTTGTGAGGAACCATCCAGGCGATGAAATCCAGGGCCGCATCGAGATCGAGCAGAAAGACCTGATCGTCCCAATCGAAGGCCAGGACATCGTCGATGGTGAATAGGACCTGCCCGGTCTGCACGTCCTTCCAGGTGGCGCGCCCTCTGGGCCTGGCCTCGCCCGAGGCGTTCTCCCGTCCACCCCACGCCCAAGGCCAGAGGAGAACCCAGAACGAGAACAGAACCAACCACGGGAAACGATGCGAACGCCGCCTTGTCCGACTCCCCCTCTGCGCCCTGGTGTCATCCGTCCGGAGTGATGCGATCGCGCTGCAGTTGCACATGGGACTGCCCTTTCACGCTGCGGACTCTCACACTCGGTCAACTCTTCGTCTGTGCCAACCTTCCTTCATTCTATAGGCCTGAAACGGCGGCCACTGCAAGAGAATCGATTCAGAGCATCTCTTCGAGGATCTCGGCGGCGTCCTGGACGAGCTTGGGGCAGATGGTTCGGAAGAGGCCTTCCTGCGTGGCACGTTGGGCGCCTTGCGGCGTGCTGATGTCGCAGCCGAGCAGCTCCTTGCAGACGACCGTGTGGTTTCGCTGCTGAAACCTCGCGGCGAACTCGCGGATCGCGGCGTAGACCCTCTCGCGGCCATCCCGCTGGTCGCAATTGGGACCCGCGTACTTGAGGCCCAGGACCATGAAGGCCCCGGTGACCGCGCCGCAGGTCTGGGCCAGGCGCATCCCGCCGGCGAAACCCGAGGCCAGCTTGATCCCCTGCTCGGCCGGCAGTCCGACCAACGGGCCGTACTGGGCCACGATGGCCTGGGAACAGGCCGCCCCTCCACAGAAACACTGCACAGCATCTTCCACTCTGCTCATGACCATCTCCAATTCAGGCCGCGATGATTGTCCATATCACAGGCCATTCTAAGCGCGATCGGCCGGCACGTCCACGCCTGCACGTCCTGCAATGTGAGTTTGACACCGCAGGCCGATGCCACTATGATCGGCTCCCAACGATGGAGCAGAAGTCAATCAACATCCTGGGCATCGAGACAAGCTGCGACGAGACCGCGGCGGCGGTCGTCGCCGACGGGCGCCAGGTGCTTTCCTCCGTCGTGGCCTCGCAGACCAAGCTGCACGAGAAGTACGGCGGGGTCGTGCCGGAGATCGCCTCGCGGGCACACATCGAGAAGATCTACCCGGTCATCAACGAGGCCATCGAGCGAGCCGGCATTGGCAAGGAGGGCATCGACGCGGTCGCAGTGGCGAATCAGCCGGGATTGACCATCGCGCTGGTCGTAGGCGTCACCGCGGCCAAGACCCTGAGCTTCATGTGGCACAAGCCGCTCGTCGCGATCAACCACCTGCACGCGCACCTGCAATCCGCGATGCTCAGCGAGGAGCACCTCGAATTGCCGGCGGTCGCATTGATCGTCTCGGGCGGTCACACGTGCCTTTACGACGCCCAGTCGCCGCTGGAACTGCGACTGCTCGCCTCGACCATCGACGATGCGGCGGGCGAGGCCTTCGACAAGGTCGCGACGATCCTCAAGCTCCCCTACCCCGGCGGGCCGGTCATCGAGCGGCTCGGCAAGAAGGGCAATCCGAAGGCCATCGATTTCCCGCGGTCCATGCTGGCGAAAGGCTCGCTCGACTTCTCGTTCAGCGGGCTCAAGACCGCAGTCCTCTATCACTGCCGGGGTCAGGACATGGAGGGACAGAACCTCGTCGATTCCATGACCGAGCAGCAGATCGCCGATATCGCGGCGTCGTTCCAGGCCGCAGTCATCGACGTGCTCGTCAAGAAGACCAAGCGGGCCGCCGAGCGGATCGGCGCCAAGACCATCCTCATGGGCGGCGGCGTCGCCGCCAACGGGACCCTCCGCGAGGCCATGCAGCAGATGGCCGACAAGAGCAAACCGCCCCGACGCCTGCTCGTCGCGCCGAAGCAGTATTGCACGGACAACGCGGTTATGGTAGCCTCGCTGGCGTACCACAAGTACAGGGCCGGTCTGTTCGCGCCGCTGAGCCTGGAGCCCAGTTCGACAGGCTAAATGGATGCTGTTGCCTCGTCGTGGAGAGGCAGCCAAGTGCTGTTCCTGACTTGTCACCCCCGCGAAAGCGGGGGTCCAGGAGCCCGCGACGGTTGATGGATTCCCGCTTCGCGGGAATGACACCCAGGGTAAGCCGATCGGTTTGTGGAAATGGAGAACGACTGCGATACGAGGTGAAGCCATTCAGCCGGAACTCTTGAGACAACTGTTGGAACAGGTCAAGGGCGGCCAGGTCGCGGTCGATGACGCCATGGAGCGTCTTCGCCACCTGCCGTTCGAGGACCTCGGATTCGCCAGGGTGGACCACCATCGGCAGCTTCGCAAGGGGTTCCCCGAGGTGATCTTCTGCCCGGGCAAGACCACCGAGCAGATCATCCGCATCTTCGAGTCGCTCGCGGCGCGAGGCAACAACGTTCTGGCGACCCGGGCGAAGGCGGAGACCTTCGAGGCCCTCGCAGGGACGGGCAGGTTCCCTGGCGTCCGATACGACGAGCTGGCCCGCGCGATCGTGCTGGAGCAGAAGGAATTGCCGGCTTCGAAGACCGTCCTGCCCATCGTGACCGCGGGCACGGCGGACCTGCCCGTCGCGATGGAGGCCAAGGTCACCGCGGAAATCATGGGCCAGCGGATCGAGCTGGTCTGCGACGTGGGCGTAGCGGGCCTGCACCGGCTCTTGGAGCACGTCCCCAAGCTGAACGAAGCCAATGTCCTGATCGTGGTCGCAGGCATGGAGGGTGCGCTGGCGAGCGTCGTGGGCGGATTGGTGAGCTGCCCGGTCATCGCGGTGCCGACGAGCGTCGGGTACGGCGCGAATTTCCAGGGGATCGCCGCGTTGCTGAGCATGCTCAATAGCTGTGCGTCGGGCGTCACGGTCGTGAATATCGACAACGGGTTCTCCGCCGCAGTCACCGCGACGATCATCAACCGCAAGATCGACGGAGGTGCGTGATCCATGGAGGTCGTGAGCAATATCCCCAGGCTGCCGCCACGACCGATGGAGGGTCATAAAGGCACATTTGGCCGGGTGCTCATCGTCGCTGGCAGCGTGGGCATGACCGGCGCCGCGGCGCTCGCGGGCCGTTCGGCCTTGAGGGCCGGCGCGGGACTGGTCCGCGTCGCGACCGCCAGGAGCGCCCTGCCCATCGTGGCAGCGATCGAGCCGTGCTATACGACGCTGCCGCTGCCGGAGGAAGGCGAGGGACGAATCTCGGCGAAGGCCCTGGCTGCCATCCTCGACGCAGCACAAGACAACGACGTTGTCGCCATCGGGCCGGGCATGGGACAGAGCGCCGGTCTGCGGTCCCTCGTTGAAGCCCTCCTCCAGCAAGAGGGCCTCCGGCTGCTGGTCGATGGGGACGGCCTGAACAACCTCAGCAAGATCTCGGGCTGGCCGACGAAACGCAAGACGGACCTCGTTCTGACCCCACACCCGGGCGAGATGAAGCGGCTCTGGCCCTCGCTCTTCCGTGAGGAGATCCCCCAGGACCGACAGCAAACCGCAACCCGAGCCGCGCAGGTCGCCGGAGCGGTCGTCGCCCTCAAGGGCGCCGGCACGGTCGTCACCAACGGCCGGCAGGTCTACATCAACACCACCGGCAATCCAGGCATGGCCACCGCCGGCTCCGGCGACGTGCTGACCGGGGTCGTCGCGGCCCTGATGGGTCAGGGCCTGGGCAGTCTCGAGGCGACCATTCTCGGCGTCCACCTGCACGGCCTCGCAGGCGACCTGGCGGCCCAGAGACTCGGCCAGATCAGCCTGATGGCGACAGACATCATCGAGACACTGTCCCAGGCCTTCCAGACAATCACACCATCGTGAATCACCCTCGCGGGACATTGGGCCCAGGTTCTCTCATGCACTTGTTATAGGACCCATTCACAGATAGACCGCCCACGTCCGAATCGAGGATTTTGTTGCAGCAGGTGACCGAGGGGCTATAATGCCCCTCCGAGTGCGTCGTGCAGATTCGCAGCGTTTGGCGGACATGCGAAGAAAGGACTTGGTATGTCGGTAACGGCTCTTGATGTCATCGTATTCGTCGTCTTCATTGTCTCCGTCGTCACCATCGGCCTGGTCAAGAGCCGTAAGGAGAAGACCGGCGAGGACTACTTCCTCGCCGGGCGGGGCCTGTCCTGGTGGCTCATCGGGTTCTCCCTGATCGCCGCCAATATCTCGACGGAGCAGTTCGTCGGCATGAGCGGCCAGGCGGCCGACTGGCTGGGCATGGCCATCGCCAGCTACGAATGGATGGCGGCCATCACGCTGGTCGTCGTCGCCTTCCTGTTCCTGCCCACGTTCCTCAAGAGCGGCATCTATACGATCCCCGAGTTCCTCGAGTATCGCTACAACACGTTCGCCCGCACGATCATGGCGATCTGCACGATGGTCATCCTCGTCGGCGTGCCCACGGCCTCCGTGATCTACTCCGGCGCCAAGGTGATCTGCGTCTACTTCCAGGGTCAGAGCCTCCTCGGCCTGGACCTGGGCAATATCGTCGTCGGCTGCTGGATCATCGGCATCGCGGCTGCGGTCTACGTCTTCGCGGGCGGGCTCAAGGCCTGTGCCTGGGCCGATCTGATCCAAGGCTCCGCACTGATCATCGGCGGCGGTTTCGTCATGTATTTCGCGATGCGGGCACTCGGCCAGGCGGATCCCGCCGCACTCGTTGCCACAGCAGCCGACCCGAACGTGACAGCCGACCAACTCGCCAACACCGGCGCCTGGGGGCGGTTCATCGCGATCAACCAGGGCACCCTGCCGGCCGGCAAACTGCACATGGTTCGCGGAATCACCGATTCCACCATTCCCTGGACGGCGCTCGTCATCGGCTTGTGGATTCCGAACTTCTTCTACTGGGGCCTCAACCAGTATATCACCCAACGCACGCTCGGTTCCAAGTCGCTGGCGCAGGGCCAGCGAGGCATTGTGTTCGCCGCATTCCTCAAACTCCTGATTCCCTTCCTCGTGGTCATTCCCGGCATCCTCGCGTTCAACCTCTTCCACGCGGACCTGCAAAGCGAGGCGACTCGTAAGAACGCCAGTGCCCTGAAATCCTTCGAGCAGAAGGAGCGGATCGTCTTTGAGTTCACGCCCGCCTTTGCGAGACTGAATGCCGAGACCGCCGCCGAGATGTTCCTACACAACGCAGCGATGGTCCAGCTCGATTCCGCAGCGGCCGCCACTCTCACGCCGGACGCCCTTGTCGCCAGGAATACGGAATTCATCGCCGCGGCCAAGTCCAAGGGCATCAGCATCTCTCAAAAGCTCGTTGGCCATGACTTCGATGCCGCCTTCCCAACCCTGATCCGCAATCTCGTCTCCGAGCATCACGGCATCCTCGGGTTTGTCCTGGCCGCCCTGTTCGGTGCCGTAGTCAGTTCCATTGCGGCCATGCTCAACGCAGCCTCCACCATTTTCACGATGGATATCTTCCGCAAGGTGAAGAAGGACGCCTCCCAGTCCGCCCTGATCACCTGCGGGCGTGTGTGCATCGTCGTCTTCGTGCTGATCGCCATCTACATTGCCCCGAAGCTCGACAGCCCGGCGTTCGGCGGCATCTTCACCTTCATCCAGGAATTCCAGGGCTTCATCTCGCCGGGCATCCTGTCGATCTTCCTGTTCGGATTGCTCGTGCACCGCGCTCCTCGCCACGCGGGCACTGTCGGACTGGTGCTGAACCCGATTCTGTATGGGGCCCTCAAATGGGCCGACAAGATTCCCGGCTTCGGCCAAACGGAAATCGCCGGCAAACTCGCCCAGATCGCGTTCCTGAATCGCATGGCCATCTGCTTCGGCATCATCCTGGCCGTGCTGACCGTGATGACCGTCGTCAAGCCGCTGCCCAACCCGGTGGTCCTGCCGACGAATCCGAAGATGGACATGACGAGTTCCCCCGGCGCGAAGCTCGCAGGCGTGGGCGTCGTGATCCTGACCCTGGCCCTCTATGTGATCTTCTGGTAATCGGCGGGGAGTCGCGCATTTTCCGTCACGCCAACGTGATGGAACTGCCGACATAGAGAACGCCACTTCACAAACGGCCCTTCAAGATCACCTGAAGGGCCGTTCTTCTTGCGACGGGACATCCACTCGGGTATTCGCATCGCCACGACGGACGCGTTCAACGTGCCGCAGCACGACCGGCTCCGACACGCCCTCGTAACGCGGGAACCGGACCGCGTCGAGCGTCAGGTCGTTCACGTCCTCACAGATCATCACCGGCCGACCGTCGGGTTTCGTGCAAGTCAATCGGACATCCTGAAGCGTGAGGTTCCTGATGTTGCGGGCGTAGAAGCCCCAGGCCGGCAGCGGTCGGGCGTCCACGCCGGGGGCTTTGACCTCGCGCTGGGCCGTCTCCAGCGTGCCGCCGCCTTCGAACTCGATGTCCATGTCGCGGAAGGTCACATCCTTGAAAGGCGCCTCGGCCCAGCTCTCGACCGAACAGGCGGCGCGGTAGACGCCGGTGGCCGATGCGCGGGTCACCGTGATCCGCCCCGCCGTGTTGCCTGGCTTCATCATGAAATGGAACGGCGTCGAGACCTTGTCCATCGTGATGTCGCTGATGAGCACATCGTCCAGCTCGCCCTGGGTCGCGTCCCACGCGCCGGGCTGGAGGTTGATGCCCGCAAGCATGTTGTAGCGATTCGAGGTGCGGTGCGGCTCGACGCCCGGACCATAGAACAGGCAATCGCGGATAATCAGGTGACTGGCCGGCCCGATCAGGCGGATGCCATTGCAGGACGAATTGATGATGCAATCGGAGATTACCGTGTTCTCCCAGTAGCGACCTGCAATGGAGTCGTCGCCAGTATAGAACCGGCAATCCGTGATGCTCACATCCCGGCACGGATGCCCCGGCGCGCCGCGGAAGTGCACGCCGTCCCAGCCCCCGCTGAATTTGACGTTGCGAATGTCCACGCGGTCGCTGATCTGGAAGAAGATCGCGTAGTTGGCCGAATCCACGAACGACACGTCGCGAACGGTCACGTTGCGGCAGTTGACAAATACGAACGTGTGCGGCCCACGCATCCGCTCCTCGCCGGTCCGGTCGAAGACCTTGTTGCCGTCAATGACTCCCCCGCCGACGATGCCGATGTCCTCCAGCCCATCGGCCAGGATCAAGGCCCGATGCCATTTGCCCCAGCGGGCCTCGGGCATGAAGTCCGGCAGCGTCGGGTACTGGTACGAGTTCGGGTCGGGCGAGCCGACCAGCACAGCCCCCGCCTCCAGCAAGAGCGTAACATGGCTCTTGAGATGCACGGTAGCCGAGAGATACCGGCCGGGACCGAATCGCACCTGCCCACCCCCGGCGTGGGCACAGGCATCTACAGCCTTATTGATCGCGACAGTATCGATGGCCTTCCCATCCCCCGCCGCCCCGTAGTCGCGGACATCGAACACCCCTTCCCCGGCAGCGACGACGACACGCGACGCAATGAGCACCGTCGCCACAATGCCCAGCCAACCGCCCATCGGAGAACGCCGCAGGGTCTTCCCGTTTGCTCGGATCATGAGATGATCTCCCAAGGCAGCAGCCCCACAAGCAACTCAACCTCGCTCGGTTTCGGCTCAGAATTTGGTTTCATGACGTCGGTGTTGGTGTGCGTCAGCTCTTCACATCCTTCGGCGGATCGGGGATGCCCGCCCGCGCCCGGAGTTCCGCCTCCATCTTCTCAAACCCATCATGAGGGAAACGGGAGTTCACGGGCGGCATGTAGGGTTGTGAACGGGCGAGCTGCTTGCCGGTCGCGTCCCAGAATTCGATGACACCATTACCCCCAAACCACCACCGATGAAGCTGCGCCCATTGAAGCATCATCTTGGCCGCGTCGGGCGTGCCGTCGTCGTGGTATTGAACATCGGTGAGAGGGTCGGACACAAGGCTTTCGCAGCCGAAGTGAAGACGCACGAACACCTCCATCCGCCGACACGTCGATTCCAGACGAACACACACGCACTTGTTGCGCACCCACACAACCGTGGCATTCATCGACTCGAACAGTCCGATACGGTCCCGATCACGCAAGCGTAGCGAGAGCACGCTTGGAAGCGGCACGTCGCCTGGAGGAACCTCTTCCCCCGCTTTGATGCGCGCCACGAGTGCATCGCCGAACAGCGAGCGGAATCCTCCCAGTTCGTAAAGGTGTTCGTGGTGGAAGTCTCGCTCGGACTTGATCCCGAACTCACGTTCGACTGCCACCCGCGCGAGTTCACGGATCACCGGCAAGTCTTCGGACAATCGAATAAGGTGCGCGGGGTCATCTGGGTTGACAACATTGGTTTGGTCGAACGCATGGGCCACGGCGCATCGACCTGAGACGTAGAAGTAGTTCGCCACGTCAGATTCTCTCGCTCGAATTGCCTCAATCCGCGAGAGAATGTCCTTGCCACTGACGTACTGGAGATTGTCGCGGATCCACTGTTTCTGACCCTCCCCTCCGTTGCGGATGATGTTGATGACTTTGAAGAACCCGAGAAACTGGTAGGGAATCAGGTTCACGGACAACCCCTCGCGGTAGAGCGCGAGCGCCAACTTCGCCTTCGGGTCAGATGGATCGGGTAGATAGTCGAAGTGCCCAGCGCCAATCATCCCCGTCGGCCCCTTGCCGATGTTGAGCGGAGCAGTACACCAGTTCCCATAGGTTGGGACCGCTTTGGCTTGTTTGGCCCATGCGAGCGAGCTGAAGAGTTCGAGGATCAACTTGTCAGCGTCTTCTCGTGTGAACCCCTCCTCCGTTTTCACACGGATCATGCGAGAGAGAGTGTCCGTGCCGGGGAGAAGTTGAAACTCGCGTCCCCGAAACGTGACCACTTGCTCTTTGGCAGGCCACGGAATCTGTGTGTCGATGCCGACGGTGCGATAGCCTTTGAGTTCCGGGGACACCATGAAATCCGCTCCCTTCAACGCTTCGCTGATGCTCATGGCTTGGACTCGGCTCCTGACCTGAGACGACGAATCTCTGTCTCGAGTATGTCCATGTACTTCATCTTGGCACCGTGAGCAAGATCGTTCAGGCGGCGCACCTCTTCTGGAAGACAGGAGTTGACGAGGAAGTCAACGTTCGAGGCCATCCGCTCCAGTGTGAAACAGGACTCATGCCTTCCCCCACACCAGTCGCCCTTGCCGGTGTCCAGTACCTTGTGGGTCTCCATGATCTGGCGATTCAGTTGCTCAATTTCGGCTAGGTCTATCTCGTGGTCCTTGCCCACCTGGAGATGAGACGTCCGCGAACGGATGTCACCACGCAGCTTCTCGATCTCCGATCGGATTAGCTCCAGATACGCCGTTGAGGCTGGCCCCGTCGCTTCGGGCAGCGTCGCTGAATGCACAAGGCCAAGTATCCGGACTAGTGAGTTGACAGACGTACCTGCACTGTGACCATCGCGTGTGACGCGCAACACCTCGGCCAGCTTCTCTTGGTCGTCGAGGACCTCGTCGTATCTGAAATCCCGACGGTACTCGACATACCGCAATGGGGCGATGTCGAAGATGCTGGGCGTTCCGACCTGCTGAACGAGTACTACTGGTTTGTCAAAGGCCTGCCTGAGGCCGAGTTCGTAAAGTACATTGGGATTCCATGCGCTCAGATCGCAGATCGCGATCGGGGCGGACAGAAGGCTCTGTAGAATGTCCAGGTGAATTAGGTTCGTCCCCTTGATATCGTCGGCTCGGACGGGCCTGACACCAATCTTCCCACAGGCAGGCGCGAAGATTTTGTCGAAGACCTTGCGGAAATGCCCTTGGTCATATCCAACGGGGTCAGAAATCGGCATTATCACGAAGCATGTCGGCGAATCATTTGACGTGCGAGAGTCCATATCGGTTCGTGTCCGGTGCTTTCTCTGCTCCAACAACAATTTAGGCGGACCCGCATAGGATACGGGGATTTGCCTTGTTGACCGTATAAGACGCCTTTGGATTTCCCACCAAAGGCACGCTAAAGCCTTCGCACACAATGGTTTGTCGCTGGTCCCGGCATCTACTCCGGCATGTTATGCGGATCGGCATAGGAACCTCCTTGTCAAAACCCGTCCACCGGGCTGCGAACGCCGGAAGGTCCACGGTTGAGGACACTTCTCATTGACGGCCAGATGGGTCGGGAAGGCATTGATCTGGGCTTCGGCCCTCTCGGCCCGGTGGCGTAGGTTATGGAAGCTGACCGCCGCCTGCATCGAATTCCCCCTTCACACGTGACCAGGATTCTAACCCATTCCCGCGGGAGGGTCAATAGAAACGACGAAGAATCTCCTGGGCGGGTGCGTGACCCTGGTTGCACCCCGTGTCGGCGGAGTCGAGTGTTCTTACTGTTCGGAGTTCCGCGTTTACGCGGGTCTAAGAGTCCAACGCATCTGTGCATCCTGTGGTTCCAGGAGGAGCCGGCTACGCCGGAAGACTCCGGGACCCGCCTGAAGGCGGAACTCCAAACGGGCCTCACCCGCCACGAGGTCCCAACAGAAACGATCGAAACGCTGGGCCCGCCTGCACAAACGGACATGCACCCCCTGACCGGCCAAAACGCTCGTGCAGGAAGGCCACGCACCTCGATTTGGGTCTTGATGGGCCGTCCCGCTTGGACTATAGTCAGCGTCGTTGTTGAAATACACGCGACTGACAAACCTTTTGTGCAGAGGTCGGGATGGAGTTGGCAAAAGAAGACCAGGCAGCGGTAGAGAAGCTTGGGCAGTTGGCCAGGGAGAACAAGATCGACATTGCCGGCGGCAAGATGCGACGGACATCGTCGCGGTTCTGCCTGGGCGTCGAGCACGGGGACTACAACGGCACCGAGCTGTTCGGCGTCGGAACCGACCGGTTCATCTGGATGGCCTACCGGCCCAACGGCACGAACAAGGTCCGGCTCTTCAGCGGCAACTTCCCCAATGACGGCGTCCTCTCATACACGATCGGCAAGATCCCGGCCCCCAAGTCGCCGGAAATCGCGAACACCTGGGGCCGGTTCCCCTTTGGCATCGATTACATCCTCCAGCGTGAGGGCTTCCAGCTCAAGCAGGGCATCGACGCCGTCCTGTTCGGCAACATCCCCGGCGGTGGCATGAGCCGCTCCGCGTCCCTGTGCATCAATCTGATCCTGTCGCTGTTCGACGCCAACGGCATCGAGATCGAGAAGCAGATGCAAATCGTCGATCTGGCCCAGGCGGTCGAGAACGATTACATCGGCTCCCCCTGCGGCAAGCTCGACCAGACCATGGTCCTGTTCGCCAAGGAGGGCATGGGGACCTACTACAATCCGAAAGACCGCTCCATCGAGTACGTGCCTATCGGCAAGGGGGCCATCGACTTTCGCATCGTCGTGCTCGATACCGGGACGGACCGGCCCGGCCTGGAGAAGTCGACCTACGCGGTCCGGCGAAGGCAGTGCGAGAAGATGGTCGCGCTCCTTCAGAAGGCCGGCATTTCGATCAACTGTCTGGCCGACGTCAAGGACCAGGCTCTGTATGACCAAATCGAGGGCCAGTTCGGCAAGAGCCACGCGGACCTCTTTCTCCGGCTCAAGTACATCTTCCACGCGCAGCAGCGGTTCTACAAAATGCTGGACGCCTGGCGGACGGGCGACGTCGAGACGGTCGGCTCGATCTTCCGCGAGGACGGCCTGGGCCTTCGCGACGACTACAAGATCTCCGGGCCGGAACTGGAGACCATGTGCGACATCGTCCGCTCGGTCCCCGGCGTCCTGGGCGAGCGAATGCTCGGCGGCGGCGACAAAGGCGCATCCGGCGCCCTGGTCCGGGCCGAGAGCGTCGACGCGGTGAAGCAGGCTGTGGACGCGGCCTACCCGCGGAGCCGGCCTGCGTTTGCGAACAAGTACGCCACCCACGTGTGCAAGATCGTGGATGGCGTTCGCGTGTACGAGGGCGTGCTCTGAGAATCGATTGTTGATGAAGGATAGTGGATTATTGCAGAGGATGCATGGGCCTTCCGTGAAATCATCAATCATCAATCATCGATCATCAATGCCCAAGGGGATCTTCACCGCCGGGGTCCTGTCGAATCGTCAGATCGGCGAGTGCTTCTGGCGGATGGATTTGGAGTTCACCGGCGCCGGCGCGAAGGCCTTCGCGCAGTTCCACCCCGGTCAGTTTCTCCAGATCGATGTTTCCGAGGTGGGTTTGCCGCCGGAGGACCAGATCCCGCCGGACCTGCGGGACGTGTGCAGGCGAAACGTCCTGCTCCGCCGGCCGTTCAGCTTTGCCGATGTGACGGTCGAGGCAGGCAGGACGACGACCGAACTGCTCTACTGCGTGCTCGGGCCGGCGTCGGTGCGATTGACCTCGCTCCAAGCCGGCGACTCCATCAGCATCATCGGGCCCCTGGGCAACGGGTTCTCCGTGCCCGAAAACAAGCAACTGGCCCTGCTGGTCGTGGGCGGCATGGGCGCCCCGCCGATCCGGTGCCTCGCGAAGCATCTGCGGGCGGAACACCCCGCGATGAGAGCAGTCGCGTTCGTGGGAGCCAGGAGCGCCGCGGCCATGCCGTTTGAAGGACTCCCGAGCGAGATCCCCGCCGGAGTCGATTCCTGCATCCCGGCCTTTGCGAAGTTCGGGATACCCTCGGCCGTCGCGACCGACGATGGCTCCGCCGGCCATCGAGGGTTCGTCACCGAGCGTCTGGCCAAGTGGCTCGACGAGCAGAAGGATTGGTCAGCCCAAGGGACGATCATCTATGCGTGTGGTCCCGAGCCGATGCTGAAGGCCGTCGCCCGCATCGCAGGCGAGCGAGGCATCGACTGCCAGGTGAGTATGGAGCGTCGGATGGCCTGCGGCATCGGCCTGTGCCAGAGCTGCGCGATCGAGTGCCGGGTCGAGGGCTCGCAGGAGACCGTCTACAAGCTCTGTTGCCAGGACGGCCCGGTCTTCGACGCCCGAACAGTCATCTTCGGCGAACACTGATCGCTTCGCTCTTCTTGCGGCAGCAGCGGGATGGTATACTGAGATGGTACAGCAGGCTGAGGACCAAGCTGTGAAGACGGCAGGAGTTGCGTATGAGTTCGATAACGATTGACAGCAGCCAATTGAAGACATTGCTAAAGCAGGCCCTGATCGAGCTGTTGCAGGAGAAAGACGAGACCCTGTACGGCGCGCTGGCCGAACTTGTCGAAGAAGTCGGCTTGATCAGAGCGATCCAGGAGGGGCAGGAGAGCGAAACCGTCGATCGGGAAAGAGTGTTCAAGGCCTTGGAGCGAGAGTCTTGAAAACCGCGTTCAAAAGGACGTTTCTGAAGGACGTGGAGGCCCTTGGGGACGCCGCGACGAGGCAACGAGTCAGAGAAGTCATCACGCAAGTGGAATCCGCGGCGAAGCTTGAGGAGACCCAAGGGATCAAGAAACTCAGAGGCGCCGACCGCTGCTATCGCATCAGGATAGGCGACTATCGTCTCGGCCTTCTCATCGAGGAGGGAACAATCGTCTTCGTCCGGTGTCTGCATCGACGTGACATCTATCGGTACTTCCCATAGTCCGGTGTTCGAGGAACCTGTGACGAAGACAGCAGTGGACATTTCGGTGGATTTCGCGGGGCTTCGGCTGAAGAACCCGGTCTTCACCGCCTCCGGCACGTGCGGATACGGCGACGAGCTGGCGGACTTCATGGACGTCAATGCACTCGGCGGCTTCATCACCAAGAGCATCACGCTCAAGCCTCGCAAAGGCAACCGCACGCCGCGAATCGTCGAGACCGACGCGGGCATGCTCAACGCCATCGGCTTGGCGAACGTCGGGCTGGATCGTTTCCTCTCGGAGAAACTGCCGATCATTGCGAAGATGTCCGTGCCGGTGTTCGTCAACGTCGCAGGCGAACGGATCGAGGAATACGCAGCAGTCACCGAGCGACTGGCCCAGGAGAAGGCCATCGCGGGATTCGAGCTGAACATCAGTTGCCCGAACGTGGCCAAAGGGGGGATCAGCTTCGGGCGGGACCCCGCCCAGGTCGCGGAGATCACCTCCGTCGTGCGGAAGGCCGCGCGCGACAAAGTGCTGATCGTCAAGCTTTCGCCCAACGTGACGGATGTCAGCGCCCTCGCAAGGGCGGCTGTCGATGCGGGCGCGAACGCGCTGAGCCTGATCAACACCTTCACCGCGATGGTGATCGATATCGAGACCCGCAAGCCCATCCTGGCGAACCGGACCGGGGGCCTTTCCGGTCCGGCCATCAAGCCCATCGCGGTCTACCTCGTGAACAAGGTGTACAAGGAGGTGACGAAGCAGGCGGGCGTCCCGATTCTCGGCCTGGGCGGCATCCGCACCGCGTCCGACGCCATCGAGTTCCTCATCGCGGGGGCCTCGGCGGTCGCGGTGGGCACGGCGAGCTTCGTCCAGCCCGATACAGCCCTTCGAGTCGTCGACGGCATTCGCGACTACTGCACGCGGCACGATATCGCGAGGCTCTCTGACCTCATAGGAACGCTTTCGTAGCACGGCCATCTTGGCCGTGTTCATCAGGGGCAGGATGCCCAGGCTATGGTCAATCGTAAACAGTAGACAGTCAATTCGAAGGGTTTCACGGATGAGACGCCGGGACTTCCTCAGAACGGTCGGCTGCACCACGGCGGCCCTGCTCGCCGGCTGCGAGACCGAAACCACGACAAGAACAACCAAGCCGTCACCGCACGTCCGCAAGCGGAGGAAGAGATCGCCGGTGAAGACCCCCGCGTCGAGGCCGCCCAACGTCCTCTGGTTGATCTCGGAGGACACCTGTCCGGACATGGGCTGCTATGGCAACCCGCTGGTCAAGACGCCCAACATCGACAGGCTGGCCACCGAGGGGGCGAGGTTCACGAACGCCTTCGTCACCGCCCCGGTCTGCTCGGCTTCGCGATCGTGCTTCATGACCGGCATGTACCAGACGAGCATCGGCGCGCACAATCACCGCAGCCACCGCACGGACGGGTACATGCTCCCTGCGCCCGCGGCGGTTATCACGGAGTATTTCCGGCGGGCGGGCTACTTCACCTGCAACTGCGAGGGCCTGAGCTACAAGAAGCCGGGCAAGACCGACTGGAACTTCACGCCCACAGCGCCGGCCTTCGACGGCACCGACTGGTCCCAGCGCAAGGCCGGACAGCCGTTCTTCGCCCAGATCAACTTCAACATGACGCACCGGACCTTCCAACGGGACAAGGCCAATCCCGTCGATCCCGCGAGGGTCGAGCTGCCCCCCTGCTATCCGGATCACCCGCTCGCCCGGCGGGACTGGGCCAACTACCTCGAATCGATACAGGTTCTCGACTCGGAGATCGGCATCGCGTTGCAGTGGCTCCAGAAGGAAGGCGAGCTGGACAACACGATCATCGTCTACTTCGCCGACAACGGGCAACCTCACGTCCGGGGCAAACAGTGGCTCTACGAGAGCGGCATTCACGTCCCCCTGATCGTTCGCTGGCCCGGCCGAGTCCAGGCCGGGACGGTCGTGGACGACCTCGTCAGCACGGTCGATCTCGCGCCGACATTCCTGACGGCAATTGGCGTCGAGCCGCCGAAACACCTGCAAGGCTACGACTTCCTGAGCGAGAAGAAGCGGACTCGCGAGTACGTCTTCGCCGCTCGCGACCGCTGCGACGGGACGGTGGACCGCATTCGCTGCATCCGGTCGAAGCAGTACAAGTACATCCGCAACTACTGCCCGGACCGGCCTTACACCCAGTTCAACGCATACAAGAAGCTCCAGTATCCCGTGCTGACGCTGATGCAGGTCCTGCACAAAGAGGGCAAGCTCACGGCGGACCAGGAGAAGTTCATGGCTGCGACCCGCCCGCCGGTGGAGTTCTACGACGTGCAGGAGGACCCGCACGAGCTGAGGAACCTGGCCGACGACCCCAAGCACAAGAAGGCCCTGCAAGTGCACAGCCGCAAGCTCGACGAGTGGCTCGAAGCCACCGCCGACCAGGGTCGGACGCCCGAAGACCCGAAGATCATTGAGCAGGAGCAGAACCAGATGGCTGCGTCCTTCATCGACGCCATGGAGAAGAGGGACCTGTCGCCCACGGTGTCCGATGAAGGCTATCTCAAGTGGTGGGAGCAGAAACTGCTGGTTTGAACCGGCCAGTCAACGAGAAATCGGAGGTGAGTATGAACGCATCCGTGCGCCCTCTTGTCATCCTGAATGAAGCGACTCATCCGTTTGTCATCCTGAACGGAGCGAAGCGCAGTGAAGGATCTGGCCTGGGGATGGGAGGTTTCCTCCACAAGCCAGATCCTTCGCCTGCGGCTCAGGATGACAAGTCGGCGAACCGGACGTCTTGTTTGGTATTGGCCGTGCTGCTCTGCACAGCCATGCTGAGCGTGCGATCATCTGCCGCTTCAGAGGATCGAATGACCTATACCCAGGCCAAGGCACGGATTCCCGAGAGGCAGTTGCCCGACTTCTGGGTCGGCGATGTGAAGGGACTGGCCGCTCGTCTCGACAGTTTTCAAAGAGGGACCGCAACGGTGATCGCGGTCGCGCCGGGCGGCAGGCCGATCCATCTGGTTGTCTATGGCGACAAGGACCAGGTCCCTCATCGGGCCAACTACAACTCCGCCATCGGCGGGCGCGAGCCGGCCGCCTACATGGACAAGGCGGCCCGGAAGAAGCCCGTCGTCTTCTTCGTCGGGCCTGTGCACGGGCACGAGGTCGAGGCGCTCACCGGACTGGTGAACCTGATCCAGGTCATGGAGACAGGCAGGGATCTTCGAGGGCGAGACCAGACCACGCTGCGACAGCTCGGCGACCGCTGCCGGCTCCTGATCGTGCCGGCGGGGAACCCGGACGGCACCGCGAGATTCGAGCCTCGGGCCCTCCAGGGAATGGACGGGAACGATCTGCGGTTCTGGGGCCAGGGGACCTGGAAAGACGACACGCTCTGCGGCTGGCCCGAATGCAAGCGGCAACACCCAATGGCCGGCGGCAACATCGGCTTCCTCGGCTGCTACTTCGACGACGCCGGCATCAACCCGATGCACGACGAGTTCCTGGCGCCGATGGCCACGGAAGCGCCTGCGATCCTGAAGGTCGCTCGCGACGAGGGCCCAGACCTGATCGTCTCGCTGCACAGCCACGAGCCCGCTCCCGCGCTGCTGCGTCCGGCGTATGTCCCCCTGGAAGTCCAGCAGGACATCCGGACGCTTGCGGAGAAATACTACGCACTGCTGGACAAGCGGAATCTGCCTCACGACAGCCCCTTTGATGCCCGTCCCGAGGGCGGCAGGAATCCCAGCTCGTTCAATCTGACCAGTGCGCTATTTCACATCTGTGGAGCGGGCAGCTTCACCTTCGAGTGCCCCCACGGCCTGACCGACGGCTGCCAGGTGACACTCGAACAGATCCTCGACATCCAACTGACCCTCTACGAGGCCATGCTGCAACATGAACTGGACAAGAAGAACTGATTGGCGAAACGCCGCCCTGATTCTCTCCCTGGCCTTGGCATGTGCGGCAAGCGGAGAGCCGTTGAAGCTGGATGAGCGGGCGGCCGAGCCGGGCACGTGGGGCTACCGGCCGCAGGCAGGGGCCGTCTCGCAGACCGATCCGCCGAGCTTCAGTTGGCGACCACAGCAGGGATTGAAGTGGGAATTGCAGTGCGCCCGCGACGCGGATTTCGCCGAGATGGTCTATGGAGCAGCGGAAATCGAGTTCAACGTGTACTGCCCGTCGAAGACGTTTGGGCCGGGCTGCTATGTGTGGCGCTATCGGGGGAGGGACGCCGCAGGTCGCTTGACTGAATGGAGCAAGACGCGAGGATTTGCCATTGCCGATGATGCGGTGCAGATGCCGCTGCCCGAGCGGAGCGAACTGATCGCGAGAATCCCCAGGGTCCATCCGCGACTGTTCCTGCGTCCCGAGAACCTGGACCGCCTGCGGGAACTGGCTCGCGGCGAGTTGAAGAGCCAGTATGCCTCTCTCGTGAAGGACTGTGACAGGATTCTGGCGAATCCGCCCTCGACACAGGAGCCGCCGAAGTATCCGCCGGGAATGGAGACCAAGAGCGAGGAGTGGCGCACGATCTGGTGGGGCAATCGCGAGTACACGATCAAGGCGCTCGACAGCGCCGCGACGCTCGCTTTCACCCGACTGCTCGGCGGCCCGGAGGAGTGTGGCCAGGAGTCCCGCCGAATCCTCCTGGAATGCGCCAGGTGGGATCCCAAGGGCAGCACCGGCTACCGTTACAACGACGAGGCCGGCATGCCGTACAACTACTACTTCTCGCGGACCTACACCTTCGTCAACGATCTGCTCACGCAAGAGGAGAAGACCATCTGCCGGCAGGTGATGAAGATCCGCGGCGACGAGATGTACAACCACCTGTGCCCGAGACACCTGTGGCAACCCTATGCGAGCCACTCGAATCGGGCGTGGCACTTCCTGGGCGAGGTGGGCATCGCTTTTCTGGGCGAGGTGGAGGGAGCGGAGGATTGGGTGTGGTTCGCGACGAACGCGGGCTACTATGCGATGTACCTGATGCCGTCGGGCAAAGAAGGCGGCGGCTTCGGCGACCTGACCGCGAACAAGACCGCCAAATCGAATGTCCCGCTGATGAGCATTCTGGCCGCCCAGGCCCAGAATCCGTACTGGCAGTGGTATGTCGAGCAGCAAGGCGGCCCGGTCCCCACGGGCGGCTACATCGGCTTCGTCCGAGGCCAACTGCCGAAGGTGCCGCCGAAAGCCCCGGACGATCTGCCCGTCTCTCGTCTCTTCGAGGGCACCGGCCAGGCCTGTCTCAACACGAATCTCACGAACGCCGAGGACAGCGTGCAGGTGGTGTTCAAATCGAGCCCCTTCGGCACGCAATCGCACGGCTACGAGTCGAACAACTCGTTCCTGCTCTGGGCCTACGGCCGGCGCCTTCTGATCCGTTCGGGCTACCGCGACATCTACGGCAGCGACCATCATCAGAATTGGATGTGGACCACGCGCTCGACGAACTGCATCACGATCAACGGCCAGAACCAAAAGAAACACACAGTCCAGGCCCAAGGAAAGATCACGGCGTTCTTGACCACCCCCCAGGTGGACGCCGTCATCGGCGATGCAAGCGAATCCTACGACCCGCCGGTCGAGCAGTTCAAGCGGGCAATCCTGTTCGTCAAGCCGGACCTCATCGTCGTCTATGACCGCCTGAGGACGAGCAAGCCCGCGACCTATGAGTACTGGCTCCACGCGATCAACAAGTTCACGATCGGCGACCAACAGAACATCACAACGCAGAATGGCGACGTAGCCTGTGACATCGCCTTCTTGACGCCACAGAACCTCGCCTTTTCGCAGACCAACGAATACGACCCCAACCCCCGCGAGCGGATCAAGCTCCGCGAATGGCACCTGACCGCCAAGACGAGCGAGAAGCTGCCCGTCATGGAATTCGTCACAGTCTATCGACCCCACAGGGCCCAGGAGAGAAACACATTCCAGGCCAGACTGGAACCATCGCCGGCTGGCCGTGTGTTGAGAGCCACCTTGTCCGAGGGCGAACTGACCGCCTTGTTCCGGACAAGCGATGCCATCTCCATCAAGCTCTGGCTTGAGCATTCGGGGCCCACTGCCCAGATCATCGAGGTTGCCGAGAACAGCCTGCGATGACGGGTGATCCCCCCTACAACCGCAGCATCTTGCGGACTTGGTTGTACGGCTCATCGATGATGGGCCTGGCCTGCGGGATCAAGGCGGCCCAGTGGCTCTCTACTCGCTGACGGAGCCAGTCCCTGCCCTCGGCAAAGCCGAAATGCCGGACCTGGAACACGTAGTAGAACCAGTAGGCGGGCTTGACGATCTGCGACATCGCATCCGCGTTCGACACGCACACTTCCTCGATGAGTCCGTTGCCGATCTGCACGGGCACAGAGTGGGATGCGATGCAGGACGCCACACGCTCGATCCGATCCGACGGACAGCCGTTCTCCAACAGGAACCTGCGAGCGATCTCCGCACTCGCGGCCGGATGTTTCGGCAGAACCGCGAAATCCTGGATCGCGGACAGATCGTGCAACCAGCCAGCCAGCCCGACGATTTCCGAATCGGCGCCGAGGATTCCCGCCAATCGTCCGGCGTACTCCACCACAACCGACAGATGCTCATCGAAGAACGCGGAGCCAAAGGCGTTCTTTTCGCTGTTGCACTCGCGGCGCACGTACTCTCTCACTGTGTCGATGGTCATTGCGTTATCCTCCGCATCCCTTGAGACCGGTCATCAGGAATATGGTGAGCCGGCGGAGTTTGTCATCGCGGACCGCTTGGGTCACCTCCGCTGCGGTGGTGTCCCGGACCCCCGTTGTCACGGATCGGGTTAAACCCAGCCACCGGGGATCGGGTCAAAACCAGCCAGTGTTCGTTCTCATTTCGTACCCGTTCTGTTCTCGCCCTGCAAGTGAATTTGTGGTAGCCGAACCATCCGATTGC
>Ga0209605_1000428_pt1 | contig 53639 bp, 35 predicted proteins | sample AD_UKC035_MetaG_FD_184408 | JGI IMG/M metagenome (GOLD analysis project Ga0209605, IMG submission 184408) | Active sludge microbial communities of municipal wastewater-treating anaerobic digesters from USA - AD_UKC035_MetaG (SPAdes) (version 2) | ecosystem: Engineered > Bioreactor > Anaerobic >...
TCCAGCGGAACGGTGCCGCAAACAAGGTGACAGACTCATAGTCTCCACACGTGTTTCACAAGTCGAGGACTCCACGACTTTTCCCAGACTGCGCTGGGAACATGGGCTTCGCCTGCGGCGAGCAGCACCGCCGGATCGCGCGGGCAACATCGACAACATGTTGGTAGATATTTTCTGACAAGGGGCTAGCCGCGGGCAATGTCTCGAACCCCGGGCGCTGACCGCGGACCATCCGTGATGGACCCGGGCTGACTCTTCTGGTAAAGTCCCCCCATGAACGACGCAGAAAAGAAAGCTCTGCTCGGCATTTGCCTCGTGGCCGCCTTCGCCGACGGCGAAAAGACCGACGGCGAACGGAAGGAAATCCAGCGGGTCGGCGACGGCCTCGAACTGGGTCCGCTCGATGCCCCTGAACTCTACGAACACGCCGCGACCGGGATGCTCTCGATCCCCGCTCTGGCCGCCTCGTTCGAGACGCGCGAGACCCGCCTCCTGGCCTACGAGATGGCCCTCGGCGTCTGTGAATCCGATGCCCAGCTCAACGCGCCCGAGCGCACCTTCCTCCAGGAGCTCCAGCAGGCGCTGAATCTCGATGACGCCTCGATCCAGGCCTCCCGGGACACCACGCGGCAACTTCAGGCCCAGGTCCTCGGCCCCGCGGCCGCGGGACCGACGGCCGCTGCCCCGGCCGCCGCCCCCGTCGAGGGCGTCGATCGGATCATTCTCGAACATGCCATCCTCTGCGGCGCCCTCGAGTTGCTGCCTGAAACCCTGGCGACCATGGCCATCCTGCCAACCCAAATGAAGATGGTTTACCAGATCGGGCGCGCCCACGGCGTGACACTCGATCGCGGGCACATCAAGGAGTTCTTCGTGGCGGCGGGAGTGGGCCTGACCTCCCAGGTCGTCGAAGGCTACGCTTCGAAACTGGCCAAAGGCCTCCTCGGCCGCGTCCTGGGAGGGGTCGGCCGCGCCGTCGCAGGCACCGCCACCGGAGCAGCCCTGTCGTTCGCCACCACCTACGCGCTGGGACACGTCGCCCACCAGTACTATGCCGGCGGCCGGAAACTGACCCAGGCCCAGCTCCGCGCTGCCTACGACGCCATGCTGCAGAAGGCCCGCCAAGTCCAGTCCCAGCACACCGCCGATATCCAGGCCTGCAGCCGTAATCTGCGCGTCCAGAACCTCCTGCCCCTCGGCCGCTAACTCCAAAACACCGCGCTCCGGATTGCCCATGAGACCCCTGACCCCCATCCTCCTGCTGGCCCCGTCATGAATCCCATCCTGGGTCCGATGATGAGAACGCGTTGTTGGCTCGGATGGGCGTGTGCCCTGGGAACGGCAGCCGCGTTGCCGACAACGTCCGCCGCGGATCTCGCCTTCCCCGAGCTCTACCAGATGGTGCGCTCGAACCTCACCGGATTCACCGAGGCCGACTTGAACCGGACGGCCGTCAACGGCTTCCTCGAGTCCCTCCATCCCCACGTGCTCCTCGTCACCAACGCGGCCCCGCCCGCCGCCTCGGACGCTTCGACCGCTGCGGTGAGCCGGTCCGAGGTGATCGATCAGACCCTGGCCTACATCCGCCTCGAACGCCTCGCAACCGGCTCCGACGACGCGTTCAAGGCCGCGCTCGACACGCTCGCCGCCAGCAACCGCCTCGAGGGCTTGGTCCTCGATCTCCGGTTCACGGCGGGCGACGACTTCGCCGCCGCCGGTCGCGTCGCGGATCGGTTCGTGGCCGAGGAGCAGCCGCTCCTCGATTGGGGCACCGACGCCTGCCGGTCCACGGCAAAAACCAACGCCTTCGAGCACCCAGTGGCCATCCTCGTCAATCGCGAAACCGGCGGAGCCGCCGAGGCGCTCGCCGCCGCGTTGCGCGCCGCGAAAGTCGGGCTCCTCCTCGGCTCGACCACCCCCGGCCGCGCCGCCGTCTACCGGGAGCTCCCCCTTGGACCCGACACCCGATTGCGCATCGCCGTCGCCCGCGTTCGCACCGGGGACGGCAAGGAAATCCCCGTCACCGGCCTAAGCCCGGACATCGAAGTCGCCGTCCCGTTGTCCGAGGAACGGGAGTTCTACAAGGACCCCTATCGCGCTCCGCAGGGCCCCGCCGGCGCCGACCGCAGCGTCAGCGGCAGTCCCTCGACCAATCGCCCCATCCGGCTCACCGAAGCCGATCTCGTCCGCATGCGCCGCGAGGGACTGAGCCCGGAAGATGCCCTCACGGCGCCGACAGCGCGCTCCGCGCCGCCAGACAGCGACAAACCTGCGGTCACCGACCCCGCCCTGAGCCGCGCTCTCGATCTTCTGAAAGGCCTCGCCATCTTCGCCCCGAAACGCGGCGGCGACTGATTCATGAGCGCGGAGCGCCTTCGAGACAGAGATGCGTAGCGAGGCGCGCCTCAGACCCAAGCAAGTCCGCGATCCCATGAAGACTCCCTGCCATTTCGGACCCTCTGCTTTGCGCCTCGCTAATGTAGAGTCCTCGACGGAAGGTCGGGAGGCTTGGAACGGCAGGGACGAAACTTGATCTGTTGATCCCATATTCCACAAGCCGAGGACTCTTGCGGATCAAAGGCGCTCAACGCATTGTGATCACACATGGCCAATGAAAACACCAAACCGCTTTGGCTGGATCCTCGCGGCGGGCTTGCTTGAGGCAAGTCTTGGGGCAGGTCTCCCGGTCCCCGACGAAGCGCCCTCACCCCCGGATCGGAATGGACCGGTGCGCCGCATGCAACAGCCCCCCGCCATCGACACGAGCTGGGTCAGTCTGGGCGGCATTGGCGGAGCGAACGACAATATCCTCGCGGCCGTCTGCGACACCAACGCGGGATGCCTGTACGTGGCTGGCTATTTCACGGTGATCGGGGATGTGCTGGCCAACCGGGTGGCCAAGTGGGATGGCCAGCGGTGGTCGGCGCTGGGGACAGGGGCAAACGAGCGTGTCGAGGCGCTGGCGTGCGATGGGCGGGGGAATCTCTATGCGGGCGGGATTTTCACCCTGGCGGGCGAGGTTCCCGCAGCCAGGGTGGCCCAATGGAATGGGAACTCTTGGTCCCCGCTTGGAGAAGGCATGGGGAAACGGGTGGGAGCGTTGGTCTGTGACCGCGCGGGCAACCTGTACGCTGGAGGAGACTTCACGAGCGCCGGCGGCACTAATGCCAATCGTATTGCGGTGTGGAACGGCGACCACTGGTCACCGCTCGGATCCGGCGTGAGCAGCCGAGTCAATGCGCTCGCGATCGACACGGCGGGGAACCTCTATGCGGGAGGTGAATTCGTCACCGCTGGGGGGGTGACGGTGAACCAAGTGGCGAAATGGGACGGGAATGCGTGGACAGCCTTGGGAACCGGAGTGAACGAGCGGATATTCGCGGTGGCCAGTGACGGCGGCAGCAACCTGTATGTCGGAGGCTGGTTCACGACGGCGGGGGGAACGGCCGCTCACCGGATCGCCCACTGGGACGGAACGAAGTGGTGGGCAATGGGCAGCGGTGCGAACAGCACGGTCAATTCGCTGGCTTGCGACCCGGCCGGTCAGGTCTATGCCGGAGGAGAATTCACCGTGATGGGGGCCATGAACGCCAACCGGATCGCGCACTGGAACGGAACCGAGTGGGCCCCGCTGGGGACCGGGACGGACGACGATGTCTGGGCGCTGGCGTGTGATGGCCAAGGCAAGGTCTTCGCCGGAGGCCGGTTCGATTTCGCCGGCGGCGTGTCGGCGGACCGAGTGGCGTGCTGGCACGCGGGTGAGTGGCGTGCCCTGTGGCACGGCTTGAACGGCGATGTGCAAGCCCTGGTGTGTGATGGAATCGGCAATGTGGTTGCGGGGGGAAGCTTCGGCACCGCCGGCGAGACGAATGCACTCCGCGTAGCCCAATGGACTGGTGCAACCTGGCTGCCTCTGGGTAACGGGCTTGGCGGAGTGTCCGGCAGCGTCAAGGCTCTGGCCTACGACCGAAACGGCAGCCTTTACGCAGGCGGGTGGTTCACCAACACTGGAGATGCCGTGGTGCGACATATCGCCCGTTGGGACGGACACAACTGGAATCCCCTCGGATCGGGAATGGACCATCAGGTTCTCTGTCTGGCCGGCGACGACCGTGGAAACCTCTACGCGGGCGGGAGTTTCGGCAACGCCGGGGACATTCCGGCCCGGAGAATCGCCAAATGGGACGGCAACGCTTGGTCGGGGCTCGGATCGTGGATGAACGGAGAGGTGACATCGATGGCCATGGATGGCGCGGGCAACCTGTATGCCGCAGGCCACGGAGGCTTCGTGGGTGGTGTCCAGACGGAATACGTCTCCCAATGGAACGGCTCACAGTGGACCGTGCTCGGTGAGGGGATGTCTGGCATGCGGACCGGTTGGCCAGGGACGATTCTCGCCCTCACCCTTGATCCGGCAGGGAACCTGTACGCCGGGGGCAATTTCACCAAGGTGGGCTCACGCGTGTTCAACAATATCGCGAGGTGGGACGGCCACGGCTGGTCCCCCCTCGGCTCAGGAATGAACCACATCGTGCTGGCGTTGACCTGTGATGAGGCTGGCCGACTTTACGCCGGAGGGGAGTTCACCATGGCAGGCGGAATTGCCGCGACAAACATCGCCCATTGGGACGGGAGTGCTTGGTCGGCGATGGGTTCAGGCATGAACGGACGCGTCAACGCCATGGCACTCGACGGGGCAGGAAAGCTATCCGTGGGCGGTTACTTCATCGTGGCAGGCAACAAGGTCTCGGGAAAGGCGGCATGCGCTCTGCCACAGGACACGGATGAGGATGGCATGCCGGACTCCTGGGAGTTCATCAACGGCCTGAACGCCTCCGTCGCGAATGCGCCCAACGCGGACGCGGATGGAGACGGGAGGACCGACCTGGAGGAGTATTGGGCCGATACCCAGCCCACCAACGGGGCATCCTGGTTTCCACCCGCCGTCGTCACAGGCTCGCAACCGCTGGTGTTAACCGTTCCCTTGACGTCCAGGCGACGGGCGTTCGGAGTCGAGTGGACGACGAACCTGGCCGCGCCGCCGGTGCCCTGGAACCTGTTGCTTCCCGAGAAAGCCGGCACCGGGTCGGAGGTGACTTTCACGGTGACGAACGAGAACCATAGCCCCACGTTTTTCCGCACGCGGGTGAGACTGCCGTGACGCAGCATGGCACAAGGTCCTCACCGCCGGTGAGCGGACAGGGTGACAGATGGCATGCCTGGATTCCCCGCGGACTCGAAGGTCACGTTTGCCGGGTCCACCGGCTCCTCCTTCCCGTTACAAATCACTCTGGACAAGCACTTTGGCAAGTGTCAGGTTGATCACTGAAGCAGAAGTCTGCGTCCCATGGGCCGCCGAATACCTGTTCGGTCCCGAATGTGCGATGACGACACGATCAAAGACCCAAGAGAACTATGGGCGATTTCAAAGCGACGACCGCTCGTGGGATGTGGCCTTCTGGCAGGGTCAGGGGGGCGAGGCCATCTTCGAGGCGGTCTGGGAAATGATCCTCGATCACCGCTTACTCACCACCGGAGATGCTACAGAGCCGAGACTTCAAAGAACTGCTGAGGCTTTTGGAAAAGCATGAAGTGCGCTACCTGGTGGTCGGAGGGTACGCCGTCATGCTCTATTCGGAGCCACGATGGACGATGGACCTGGACCTGTGGATTGCGCTGGATCCACCCAATGCGAGGGCGATTTTCGGCGCGTTGAAGGAGTTCGGTGCTCCCCTGGCAGGCTTGAAGGAGCAGGACTTTGCGGCCCCGGGGTACTTCTACCAGATGGGAAATCCGCCGTTGCGGGTGGATGTCATGATGGGGATTCCGGGGGGCGACTTCGAGGCGGCTTGGGCGAGACGCCACACGATATCCCTGGGCGGGTGCCGCATTCACTTCATCGGGAGGGATGACTTGATTGCCGCCAAGCGAGCCTCCGGGAGAGAACAGGATCTGAGGGATGTGGCGGCGGTCCAGCGCGGGGCGAGCGTCGGGCTGTCCAACCGGACCGAACCAGGCGCTCCACCGAAGGGCGGCCCTGCAACGCGGCCTGGCCATTTGGACACAACCGAAGGGCCGCCATCGGCGAGCTGAATCGTTGGGCACGTAGAATTGCCTCGCCCCCCCGGGGACAATGCGCGGCAAGGTGGGTCCGTGAAGATCAGGATTACCTATTGGCGGGCATCCGAGGGGCGCTCCTTGCGCCCAAAAAGGCCTGGGACGAGGCGCGAGGAGGGAGTGTATCCCTGGCGATAGTCAACCGAAGGAGCAACGAAGCCCCAGGCCGTTTTCGGCGCAACGAATGTCCACCCATTTGATGAACACCACACTAGCCCGAACAACAGATCGGCCCAGTGAACTCGGGCTAGCACCGGCTGTCGCTGACCTTTGCGTTGGGCGCAGGAGCGGAGCTGGGACTGCCAAGGGCCCGGGCAGCACACAGCCAGGCACGAAGAAAGCAGAGATTCCCTGCCTCAGGTTCTCTGCGTGATTCCGTGTCTCTCCTCAGCCACAGCGGGAAGGGCCATGCTTCCTGCGTCGCGCGGCTCGACCGAGCTCGCCGAGGTCCTCGCCAGCGAGCCCGATCCCCGCCATCAAGACCGGAGTCAAGGCTTGCGCAGACCCTTAGCTCAGGTACTATCAGGCACCGCAAACCCAACCGCCGCACAATCATTGAATCATGCCCTCATGAAGACGCGACCCTTGACGGGGATCCCATTTCACCTTGTCCTGGGGCTATGCCTGTGCGGGCCAGGGCAGGGGGCGGGCGCTCCGACGATCCAGGGCACTGCGTCGAAGCCGGAAGGTCATCAGGTCGCCATCTCCTGGAACACCGTGGCCACAAGATGCTACACGGTGGAGACCAAAAGCAACCTGATGGAGCCGTGGACGGAATATGCCGTCCTCACCGCGACGAATGAGCTCCTTTCGTTGCTGGTTACGCCAGAACCCGGCGCCCGCTTTTTCCGCGCCGCCGAATATGAGCCGCCACCTCCGGGCATGGCCCTCATCCCTGCAGGTTCCTTCCGGATGGGGGACACGTTCGGGGAAGGGTATGCCTTGGAACTCCCGGTGCACGCGGTAACCGTGAGCGCGTTTTACATGGACCAGACGGAGGTCACTAAAGCCCTTTGGGATGAGGTGTACCTGTGGGCCACTTCGCGTCCGCCTGAACTGCGTTACACCTTCGACAATCCGGGATGTTGGAATCAGGGAGTTGACTACAGCAAAGGCGCTGACCACCCGGTCCACCTCATCAACTGGTATGACTGTGTGAAGTGGTGCAATGCGCGGAGCGAGAAGGAAGGTCGAGTACCGGCCTACTACATGAGCAGCGCCATGACCACGGTGTTTCGCGCGGGACAGATTGGCGTTCAGAACCACTGGGTGAGATGGAATGCGGGGTACCGGTTGCCGACCGAGGCGGAGTGGGAGAAGGCAGCGCGTGGGGGGCTCTCGAACAAGCGGTTTCCGTGGGGGGATAGGATTAGCCACAGCCAGGCAAACTATTACAGCCATTGGGAAGGCGAAAGGCCGTTCTACAGCTACGACGTGTCGCCGACCAGCGGGTACCATCCGACCTACGTGACGGGCAGCGAGCCGTACACGAGCCCGGCGGGGGATTTTGAGCCGAATGATTACGGACTATGCGACATGGCTGGGAACGTGTGGGAATGGTGCTGGGACTGCTACTCGAGCGACTACTATGGCTATTCGCCATCTCACGATCCGCGTGGGCCGGTGTCGGAATGGGGCCGTGTGATGCGAGGAGGCAGTTTCTACTTCATCGCCGGCCGCGCCCCAGACTGCAGGGTTGCGAATCGTCATTACTTCGCGCCGAACTACAAGGGCTACAGTCGCGGGTTCCGGTCGGTCCTCCCCGTCGGACAGTAAAGGAGCAGAACTCTAACATGGCGCAAAGACAATCGGGATCGGTCGGGCTCGCTCTCCCAAGGAGCCTTTCCTGGAATGCCCGAGGACCCAAAGGTCGCGTTTGTCGGGCCCACCGATTCCTCCTTTCCGATACAAATCACTCTGGACAAGCACTTTGGCAAGTGTCAGGTTGATCACTGTCGCAAAAGACTGCGTCACATAGGCCGCCCAATACCTGTCGGCCCACGTCGCCGCTACATGAAGCGCTTCCGCACAAAGACCATATTGATCGGTGGCCTGCTCGGGCTGGTGTGCACTCTTGTGCTTTGGCGACCCATCGCCGTCCAATACCACAAGGTTGCGATGCGGTCTTGGCATTCGCAGCAGCACTGGGAGGCCTGGTCGAGCCACCAGCAGGCGTTGATTGCTTTGGGGCATTTCGAGCCACGAGATTTCCCATTGGCGCGGCGCACGCTGACAATCAACAGTGACCTGATGCGTTTTGTCGATCTGGCCCCTTTTCGTGACGGGCAGTGGGCTGTCACCCCTCGATCGAACCGGGTGAGCGTGATAGCATACCGCGGGGACATGGCGCTTTGGGAAGAGATTGTTGCACGGTTTGACCGGGCCGAACCAGACGGTGCAGCGGATCGGAGCCAGCCGATTCGCGCTGAGACAAATCGAACGTCAGTGGCGGCTGGCTCCGATCGCTGACCTTTGCGTTCGGGATTTCAGGACTGGGAGTTTCCTGAGTCTGCCACTCGCATTGCGTCCCCGGCTCGGCCCCAAAAACCAGCAACGCGGCGCGCCGTCGCCGGCGCACCGCGTGCTCTCGAAAACAAGAAAACTCTGAATCGACCGGGATTACAGCCCCTTGCCGATCATGAACTGGACCAGGTCGGCCACGCGGCAGCTGTAGCCCCACTCGTTGTCGTACCAGCTCACCAGCTTGAAGAACCGCTTGTTCAACTCGATGCCCGACCCCTTGTCGTAGATCGACGAGGCGCGGCAGTGGATGAAGTCCGAGCTCACCACTTCGTCCTCGGTGTATTCGAGGATCCCCTTGAGGTACGTCTCGCTGGCGCGCTTCATCGCAGCCGAGATCTCGGCGTAGCTCGTCTCCTTGACCGTGCGAACCGTCAGGTCCACGACGGACACCGTCGGTGTCGGTACCCGGAACGCCATGCCGGTGAGCTTGCCCTTGACCTCGGGCAGGACGAGCCCGACCGCCTTCGCCGCGCCGGTGGTCGAGGGAATGATGTTCAGCGCCGCGGTCCGGCCGCCTTTCCAGTCCTTCTTGCTCGGGCCGTCCACGGTCTTCTGGGTGGCCGTGTAGGAATGGATCGTGGTCATGAGGCCTTCCTCGACGCCGAAACCTTCCTTCAACAGGACGTGCACGACGGGGGCGAGACAGTTGGTGGTGCAGGAGGCGTTGGACACCACCTGGTGCTGAGCGGGGTCGTACTTCTCCTCGTTCACGCCCATGACCATCGTCAGGCAATCCCCCTTGGCCGGGGCGGTGATGATGACCTTCTTGGCGCCCGCGGCGAGATGGCCCTTGGCCTTCTCGACGTCGGTGAACAGCCCGGTCGCCTCAATCACCAGATCCACGCCCATGGCTTTCCAGGGCAGCTGCGACGGGTCTTTGGCGCTGACGACGCGGATCGGCTTGCCGTTCACCACCAGCACGTCGTCCTCCGGCTTGTCGGCGGCCGACTTCTGTGAATCGATGGTCCCCACGAAGCGCCCCTGGGTCGAGTCGTACTTGAGCAGGTACCCCAGGTTGTCCGCCGGCACGATATCGCCCACCGCGACCACCTCGGCCTCTTTGCCCACCAACCCCTGTTCCACCATGGCCCGGAACACCAAACGGCCAATCCGGCCAAAGCCATTGATTGCAACTTTCACTGACATATTCGTTATTCTAGTACTGGTTCAACCGATCCGCTGCAGTTCGAGTAGCCGAACATTCTATTTCTGACATCCGGCGCGTCAACGCAAAAGCCGAAGCGATCTCAGTCCATCAGTCCAATCCCGACGCCACCTTGGCCCGCTGAAGAACCGTTGTGGCCAAAGCCCGCGCCCGCCGGGCTCCCTGGCAGAGGATGTCCCGGACGTAATCCGGGTTCGCCGCCAATTCCGCCCGGCGCCGGCGCGCCTCGGCAAAGTAGTCCCAGTAGTGCCCGAAGAGCGCCTTCTTGAGGTCGCCGTACCCGAGCCCGCCTGCGCGCAACCGGTCTTCGCAGTCCCGGGCCACCTCCGGCGGCGCGACCAACCGCAGCGTCTGGATCGCGAGGTTCTGGTCCGCATCCGGCTTCGGCTCCTGGGGCGTCCGGCTGTCCATCACGATGCTCATCACCTTCTTGCGCAACACCTTCTCGTCGCCGAAGATCTCGATGGTGTTCCCGTAGCTCTTGCTCATCTTCTGGCCGTCCGTGCCGGGCACGACCGCGACCGCGTCGCGGATCATGGGCTCGGGGATCACGAACGTCTCGCCGTACTGGAGGTTGAACTTCACGGCGATGTCGCGCGTGACCTCGAGGTGCTGCTTCTGATCCCGTCCCACCGGGACGATGTTCGAGTCGTAGATCAGGATGTCCGCCGCCATCAGGACCGGGTACGCCAGCAACCCGTGGTTGACCCGGTCGAGATCGTCACCGGCCAACCGCGCCTTCTTGTCCTTGTAGCTGTGGCACCGTTCGAGAAGCCCGAGCGGCGTCACCGTGGACAGAATCCAGGTCAGCTCCGTCACCTCCGGGACGTCGGACTGCTTGAAGAAGACCGCACGGGCCGGGTCCAGCCCGCAGGCCAGAAAATCGAGCGCCACGTCCATCTGGTGCTGCCGCCGTTGCGCCGGATCGAACAGCGACGTCATCGAGTGGTAGTTCGCAATGAAATAGTAGGCTTCCCCCTGCGTCTGCAGCTCGATCGCCGGCTTCATCATGCCGAAGTAATTCCCCAGATGCAGCGCCCCCGAGGGCTGGATGCCAGACAAAATTCGCATGCCCCGGACGGTATCAGGGAAAGGCCGGGGCCAGCAACCCCGGTCTCCGGCCCCAAATCCGCGCGTTAGCGTCCCTTGCGGCTCAACCTGCTGGGCTGGAACAGGCGCCTTAAGCCGCCCAGACCAAGAGTCGATGGCGAACGTTCGCGCCACACGCGTTAGGCGAGGATCCGGGACCGACGCACCGACTGGCCGGGGAGAGGAGGGGCAATGGTCCGTCAGAGGATCTCCCGGTACACATCGGGGTGCGGACGCGAGATCAGCACCGCGTTCACCAGCACGCCGGCGTCCGCAATCACCCGGCGGCCGGCCGCGAGCGCCGACTGCACCGAGCCGACGTCGCCGGTCATGGTGCAGAACGCCTTGCCCCCGAGCGCCATGGCAAGCCGCACTTCGAGCAGGGTCACCGGCGCCGCCTTCGCCGCCGCATCCGCCCCCTGGATGAGCGTCGCCACGTTGAACGATTCGAGAATGCCCAGCGCCCCGTTCGGCTCGGCCGGGGTCGTCCGCCCCAGCGCCGTGAACACCTCCGGATGCATGTTCGCACACGTGAAACGGTCAATCAGACATCCGCCTGCCGCCTGGGCCCCCGCCTCGACCGCCGCCTGAACGGCGGCCGTCTCGCCTCCGATCAACACCATGTACTTGCCCGAACAGATCGATCGGGCCAGCAGCAGCCGCACATTCCCCGCCTTCAACATCGTGTCCGCCACCTCGAACCCGGCAGCCACGCTCGACAGTTCAATCAGCCCGATCGATTTCTCGCTCATGAGATCCGCTCCAGGACAATGCGATCCGTCACCGAAATCACCCGGCCGTCCACCGGCGCGTGCAGGATCGCCCCCAACGCCTTCGCCGGCACCTCGCCCAAAGGCTGGCCGGCCGATACCCGGTCGCCCGGCCGAACCCGCGGCACGTTCGGCAAGCCCGCCCCTTGCTTCAAGGGCAGGACCAACGACGAAGCCGCGACGGGCACTTCCCGCCACGGCGCCGGGTGATCATACTCCATCACGCACAGCCGCTTCATCAGCGTCCGAACTGGAACGCGCCGGCCCTCCCGCAACGGATGCGCTGCGACTTCCTTCTTGCCACTCCACTTCAGGCCCGCCTTTCGCATCGCCTCCTTCGCCTGGTCGCACGCCTCTTTCGGAAACAAAGCCTCCGGACACGCGTACAACGTGCAGAGCCCGCACGCGCAACAGAGTGCCGCCCACGAGTTCCAATGCTCGACCCCCGTGGCGGTGAAAGCCAGGCTCCGCATCACCTGGTGCGGCTCGACCGCGTACCCCAGCAGGAAACGCGGACAAAACTCGGTGCAATACCGGCACTGGTCACACGCTGACTTGCCGATTCGATTCTGGGCGCCCGCCGGGGTGAGCTTGCGCTGGACCACGGGATGCTGGCGCGAGAGCACGACCAACCCCGTCGTGGTCTTGGTGACGGGCAGCTCCGCATCCGTCACCGTCTCGCCCATCATCAGGCCCCCCACGCAGAAGACCGGATCGCTCACGGTGGCGCCGCCGGCCGCCTCCAGGAGGGCGCGATACGATGTGCCCAGCGGGACGGTCAGGGTCAGGGGTTCGCGAACCGCTCCCGCCACGGTGAGCGTCTTGCGGGTCACGGGCTTTCCGTCGTGTGCCGCGGCCAGATTGACAAACGTCTCGACGTTGCAAACCACCACCCCGACCTGGAGCGGGATCCCCGCCGGCGGAATCAGACGGCCGGTCACCGTGTATACCAAATCGTATTCGTCCCCCGCCGGATAGTAGTCGCCCAAGACCTGCAACCGGACCCGGCTGCCTTTGCAGGCGGCCTCGACCGCCTCGACGGCGTGCCGGTTCTTCCCCTTGACCGCCACCACGCCCTCCGCGGCGCCCACGGCGTCCATCGCCAGCTCGATTCCCCTCACGACCTCGCCTGCCTGACGCTCCATGACCGCCGCGTCCTTGTGCAACAGGGGCTCGCACTCCGCTCCGTTGGCGATGACAATCCCCGCCTGGCTCGCCAGCTTCACGTGGGTCGGAAACCCACCCCCGCCCGCGCCCACAACGCCTGCCATTCTGACCTGCTCCGCCAAGCTCATGACTCCCGGATCATAGAACGCTCCCGGCGCTTGGCGAGCCCAATCCCCGCGGGGGACGGACGACAGACGACGGGTGCGCCAGTGCGTCAGTGCGCCGGTGCGCCCATGGGACAGCCCTCCCTTTGCCTCCGCGATCTCTGCGCGAGACCCACAGGACCGGTGACCGGATGGGTGCACCGCCACGCTCTTGGCCCGCGAAGGACGATTCCGGCGCTCCTGCTCCTACTCTTGCTCTTGCTCTTGCTCTTGTTCCACCGCGGAGAGGAGGAGCAGGAGTAGGAGTAAGAGCAAGAACCGAATCGGTGGGTCTTGGGCTCTTCAAGGGGCCCTTGGGAGGCCAGTTCCTCCCCCCTTTTTCCCTCTTCTTGCGCCTCTTGAGCCTTTTCGCGGCGAATCCCTCTTGCTCTTCCCCGGCCGGTACCTCGTCCACGGCCGCGGGGCCGGGCGCCGGCTGCTCAGGGGCGTACGCGAATCCTGTAGAACCGCGGATCGTCGCCGACGGAAGGCACTTGCGCCGTGAAGGTCTGACCTCCAACACTCCGGAGCTGCGCGTCCGGCTGCACGCTCCACTGGGCCGGACCCAGGCGTTGCGCGGCTTCCACTTCGTACACCCGGCTGCCGAACGGCGACGTGAACGTGAGGTCCACGCGGTTGGCACCGAGGCGGACATCCTGGATTCGGGCGCCGGCATTCGCGGCCACTCCCATCCGCTGCACTTTGCCGCTCCAACCCGTGACGTAGGCGGCGTCGCCATCCGCCGCGACGCCATAGGGATGATGCAGCGTGGGGATGTCCGGGGCCGCCCAGCCGTAAAGCATCGTCCTGTAATCCATGCCGCATTCGACCCCGGGGTAGAAGGCGGTGGCCATGCAGCGATGGGTGTGGTTGGCGGGGTCCAACTCGATCGACAGGCGCCAGAGCCCCTCGGTGGCTTTGACGACATAGAGAGTCAGTTCCTCGCCGAAACTCACGTCGGCCATTTCCGCCGACCAGCCGGAAGACCACCACGGCGCGTAGTCCTCGACCGGCACCCGGATCTTGTTCCAGGCCGCGAGATCGGTCATTTCGTTCAGCGCCCGGACCCAGGAGACATGGAAGATCCCGACGCCGGCGCTCGTGGCGATGGCCACCAGCCCCGACGGCCGCACGTCCAGGCTGAGCACAGGCTTCCACTTCAGGCATTGCAAGGAGGCGTCGTGCGCGACGTCGATGGGCGCCTCCGGATGGTCGCGGTCCGGCACGCCTTCGGGGTAATCCAGGTTGAAGACGTCCAGGGTCGGATTACCCACCAGGAGCCCCGGCGTGCTGCCGACAATCAGCTTCCGCGTGGTGCCGCTGGCGTGGTGTTTCAGGCACCGAACCGTCATCGCCGTGCTGTACAGGTTCGTGGCAAAACCGCTGGCCCGGCAATCCCGATGCAGGATGATGCCGGGCGCGGACGGATCGATCACGTAGGCGCGAAAACCGTCGCTGCCGGTGGCCATGAACACCAGGTCGCGCTCCGGCCAGACCGCGCTCACCCCGGCGCTCGCCCCCGCAGGCGGGCGGAAGGCCTCCGACTGTGCGAGCAAGACGATGTTGCTCGACGTTTCCCGGTAGAGCAGGCCGAGGATCTCGCTGCCCCACGCCATCGCCTTCTCGTGACCCAGCGCGGCGATGAGCATTCCGGCCTCGGGATCGCGCCGAGTTGCCACGGCGCTGACCGGGTTGGGTTGCGGTTCGGCCTGGGTCCAGTCGAAGGCCACGTGGCGCCATTGGGCTTCATCGGCCAGATCCCAACGGTCGGCGCTCCAAGGTCCTGCGCCCCGTCCCGCGACATAGACGCGGTCTTCAGCCAAGTGCAAGCCCTCGGTCATCGCCGCTGCCGGAACCCACTGATAGTCCGGTCGCGACGTGAGGCCCAGCGTCGGTGTCACGTGATAGTCCAGCGTCAGGAAACCGCCCCACTCGTCGGCCACGATCACTTTCCCGGCGTTCGTCCCGGACAGCCGCGCCACGCCGGTGACGTCAAACGCCCAGTCCAGGGAATTCCTCGTGGCGGCCGCCGTGGTCGTCGTGCCCAGCGTGCTCAACAGGAGGATGTCCGGCCGATTGCCATACCACGAACAGCCGACGGTCACCTGGCGGTCCACGATCCGTACGCGGGCGACCCGGCCAAACGCGAAGCCCCCGGTGATGACACGGCTTAAGCTCAGCGGCGTCGTGCCGCCGTGGAGCGTGTAGACGCGGAACAACTCGTTCCCCGCGCTCGGGGTGGTCACCGCGGTCCACAAGACGTCGTCCAGCGCGTCCATGTCCCCGGCCATGACGGCACCCGTTTCCTCGCGGTGCTGCAAGACCGGGCTGGCCAGGTTGGTCGTGCTGAGCTCGAGGAGGTACTTGTTCGCGCCGGACAACGAACCCCAGCCCGACACGTACGCCTTGCGATCCCGCGGATCGAACGCGACGGCGAACTGCCGCTCCTCGACGCCCACCTCGCGGCTGAAGACCCCCACCGGTGTGAGCTCGCCGCCGACAAACTGGTAGAAGACAACCCGCAACGTGTTCGACCCCCATCGCGGCGCGTGCTCGCACAGGGCCACCAACAGTCCCCCGAGCTTCCCCGTGGGGTCCGGCCAGATGTCCACGCCCATGTAGGAGCCGCCCGCTACCGCCGCCGCCGGCGCCACCGGCACGCCCGCCTGCAGGTCGGCGCAGCGATAGATGAGCAACCCGTGGTCGCCAACGCAAAACAGGTGCCCCCCCGCCACGCGCAAGTCGGCAACGCGCTGGTCGAGGTGCACACGGCTTCGGAGAGCGTGCGGTTGGGCGTCCTGCAGCGCGTAGGTGCAAAGCGTCTCGAAACCGGAAACACCGTACAGATGCGAACCATCGGTTTCGACCAGCAACGCGGCGCCCAACAGGCCCGTCTCTTCGAGCGCCAAGCCGTAGGGCCCGATTTGGCCGGGAGGCAATGGGCGATCCACGATGAAGGGCACCGACGACGACGTCGCGCCGGCGGCGGTGCGGACATAGGCCAGGCCCGAGGCTCCATCCTCGGGCACAGTGAAGCTGATGGCGGTGTCCGACCACGACGACGCCCCGATTCGCAGCCCGGTCAACACCACCGCGCCCGGCGTGACGCCAAACCCCTGGCCGGAGAGTGTGACGGCGGTTCCGGGCGCGGCGCTGCCAGTGGACAGGGTGTCCATGCGGACTTGGGGCGGCGAGAGTGCCACGGCCGGGGCCGACCGGCCCGCCGCACAGGCCATCCCCGTCCCTCCGCAGAGCGCACCCAGGATGAGCAACCCCGCGCCAATCGTCGCGTCGAACCTCATGGTCGGCGTGTAAGGAGTCACAGGAGAAGAACACACGAGCGCTACCACCGGTTGCAGCCAGTCTCGAGCTCCCTCGACGCGGCAGAAGTCTGCGGGCTCCGGAGACGCCGTTCAAGGCGGAACATGGAGCCGCAATCCGCGGCTGAGCATCCCTTGCAGTTCAGCCTCCAGGGTCTGGTAAGAGCAAGAACCGAATCGGTGGGTCTTCCGCTCTTCAAGGGGCCCTCAGGAGACCAGCCCCCCCCTTTTTCCCTCCTCTTGTGCCTCTTGAGCCTTTTCGCGGCAATCCCCTCTTTGCGGCCGCTCTTGCCCGTAACCCGCACACCGAGTACAGTCTCTCCATCACCGGAGCGGCGCTCCGGGAGGAGGTTGCCCGACCCCCGGTCTCCGGTGACATGCCATGAACGGCGGACCCGCATCCGAGCCCGCAGACGATCGCCCGCCGGATCCCCACCTGATCCCGGACCCGGCCGGCACGCTCGATCGCCACACGGCGGTCGGCACACTCTGGCGCGCCGAACACGGCCGTGTCCGGTGTCTCGCCTGCGCCCACCGCTGTCTCCTCGCCTCCGAAGGCCGCGGCCTGTGCAAGGTCCGCTTTGCCGCCGGCGGCCAGCTGCGCGTGCCCTTCGGTTACACCGCCGGAGTCGCCTGCGACCCGGTCGAGAAGAAGCCGTTTTTCCATGTCCACCCGGGCAGCGTCGCCCTCACCTTTGGCATGCTCGGATGCGACTTCCACTGCGATTTCTGCCAGAACTGGATCACCAGCCAGACGCTGCGCGATCCGGCGGCATCCGCCCGCCTTGAACCCGCGCAACCCCAACAACTCGTCGCCGCCGCCCGACGCCACGGAGCGCGCCTCGTGGTCTCAAGCTACAACGAACCCCTGATCAGCGCGGAATGGGCGGTGGCCATCTTCCGCGAAGCGCGCGCCGCGGGCTTGCTCTGCGCCGTGGTCTCGAACGGACACGCCACGCCCGAGGCGCTCGACTTCCTCTGTCCCTGGCTGGATGCATGCAAGATCGACCTCAAGAGCTTCAATCCCCAGCAGTATCAAGCCCTCGGCGGCCGTCTCGAGGCAGTCAAGGAAACCCTCCGGTCCGTCCACACCCGGGCCCTCTGGCTCGAAGTCGTGACTCTCCTCGTGCCCGGCTTCAACGACAGCCCCGAGGAGCTCCGCGCCATGGCCCGGTTCCTCGCGTCCATCAGCCCCGATATCCCCTGGCACCTCACCGCCTTCCACCCCGACTACCAACGCACCGATACCCGCGCCACGCGCCCCGACGACCTCGAACACGCCGCCCGCATCGCTCAGGCCGAAGGCCTCCGCTATGTCTACGCCGGCAACCGCCCCGGCGCCGTCGGCTCCCGGGAAAACACCGTCTGCCCCGGATGCGGCTCCCTCCTGATCGAGCGCCGCGGCTTCGCCGTGCGCGCCAATCGGTTGACCCCGCGCGGCACGTGCCCCCGCTGCGACACCCGCATTCCGGGCATCTGGCCCGCCCCCTGACCGACCCCGCGCCGCCCGCATGCAATCACCGACCTCCTCCCTGAGGGTCCGCCCGCCGGACCAGGCCATGCGGTTCTACGACGCCCACAATCATCTCCAGGACCCGCGGTTTGCCGGAACCCAGTCCCGCCTGATGGCCGCCTGTCAAATCGAAGGCATCGCCGGCATGGTCGTGAACGGATCTTGCGAGGCCGACTGGCCCGAGGTCGCCCGCCTGGCAGCCCGTTACACCGAAGTCCGACCCAGCTTCGGTTACCACCCCTGGTACGTCCACGAACGCACCGCCCACTGGCAGGACACGCTCCGTCGCTACCTCGACACGCTGCCGGCCGCCGTGGGTGAGGTGGGGCTCGACCGCTGGAAGCCCGGCCTCGCCTACGAAGGCCAGGAAGCCGTGTTCCTCGATCAATTGCTCCTGGCAGCCGAACGCAATCGGCCTTTGAGCATCCATTGTCTCCGCACCTGGGGACGCCTCCTGGAACTGCTCGAAACCCACCCGCGGCCGGCACGCGGCTTCCTGCTCCACAGCTACGGCGGCCCCGCAGAACTCGTCCCCCCGCTGGCCGCCCTCGGCGCGTACTTCGGATTCCCGGGGTACTTCGCGCATCCCGGAAAGGAACGCCGACGCGACGCCTTCCGCTCGGTGCCTCTTGACCGGTGGCTGATCGAGACCGACGCCCCGGATCAGCGGCTCCCCGACCACCTTCAACGCCACCCCTGCGCCACGAGCGACGGGTCGGCCCCGATCAATCACCCGGCCAATCTCCCCGCCGTCTACACCGTCGCCGCCAACCTCCTTGGTCTCCCTCTCGCCCAGCTCGCGGCCATCATCGAGGAGAATTTCCTAAGATTGTTCGGTCTCCCCACAAACCAGCCGACCACGGCTTCCCCCGCGACAGTCAAGGAATAAGCACCGTCTCAGTCCACGAGGCCGGCACCCCTCTCCCTCGATCCCTCCCCCCGCTCCGTAGTCGCAGGGGGAGGGAAGAACCGGCGCGCGGACTCGCTGCAGGGGTCGGCGTTCGCGAACTGCTGTTCGCCGCAGGCGGACCCCATTTTCCCAGCGCAGTCTGGGAAAAGGCGTGGAGTCCTCGACGGAGGAAGGGGAGGCCTGGAGCCGCAGGGACCAAACTTGACCTGCTGACCCCATATTCCAAGGGTCGAGGACTCTACCGCTCCATCCCGCGGCCGCCACGGGAGCCGCCCGAGGACCGGCTGGACCCACTCGGCGCGCTCCGCATCGAGCTCCGCGACGCCGACGGAGCACTGAAGGAAGACTTCGGCGTCGAGATGACCGGAGGCGAGGAACCACCCGACCGCGGTGCGCCAATCGAAGGCGACGACGCCGGTGGACTGTAGGCCCGCGGAGCGGATTGGGGGGGCGTCATCGAACGGGATGGCCCCGCCGGGGGACTCACAGCCCTGGGCGCCGGGGACACACTGACACCCGGAGGACCATAGCTCGTTCCCCTGCTCGGTGCCGCCGGCGCCGCCGACGGTGGGGTCGCCGGAGCCTTGAGCTGGACTTGTGGCAACGGCTTGCTCGGCGCCGCCGACGGTGGGGCCGCTGGAGCCCTGAGCTGGACCTGCGGCAGCGGCTTGCTCGGTGCCGGCGCTGGCGCGCTCGCCGGAGCCCTGAGCTGGACTTGTGGCAACGGCTTGCTCGGTGCCGGCGCTGGCGCGCTCGCCGGAGCCCTGAGCTGGACCTGCGGCAACGGCTTGCTCGGCGCCGGCGGAGGAACACTCCCTCTCGTCGGAACCCCAGACGGAGCCGAGGGCGCCCCGCTGCTCTGCGGCGGAGTCGACACACGGCCCGCACCGGAAGCCGGCGTGCTGCTCTCGATCCGGCGCGGCTGGGTTTGGACAGGGGCCGTCTTCGGCGTCGATCGCTGCTCGACAGGAACTGAGGGGGTCACCCGACCCGGCTGGACCGTGCCCGCCGGGCTCGACGATGGGCTTGTCCGCACGGGAGGCGTCGCCTCGGGCCGTCCCACCCCCGGACGCGCGGTTGTCGGTGCCGCAGGACTCGATGTCGTCACCCGGCTCGGCGGGGTCACACCCGTGCTCTTCGAGGGCTCCGAAAGCAGGGACGGAGTCGTCCCGCCGGTCCGGGAGCTCTTGGGAGTCGACACAACGACCGGCCCGCCGCCCGGCTGTTCCCCGCCCGAACGAGGCGAGACCGCAGGCCCACCGCCCGATGCCTGCCGATCCGGCCGCGGCAACGGTGCTCCGACCCTCGAAGCCGCCTCGGCGGAACCCCAGGCGCCGGGTCCTCCGGAGCCGCGCTCCGGCCGCCGGACCTCGGCGCTGTGCCGGGAAACAGGCTGCTCGGACGCGCTGCGCGGGCTCGCCGATGGCTGCGGCCGATAGACCGCAACCTCCCGCCCGTTACGCTCCATGCGGTCGGCGCGCTGCGGCGCCTTCGGATCCCGCGTCACATCGCGGATTCCAACCTCCCGGATCGGCGTCCGCGTCACCGCAGTGACCCGCGATCGCTCCATCCCCTCATGGATTAGCTTCCGATCCTTGGCCATCTTGTAGTGGGTCACGGGCGTCGAATTCCGGTACACGTGCGGCGCTTCACGCGGCGGCAGCCGATGATGATGCGGACGCGCGTGACAGAGATTCCGGTAGTGGACGAACGTGAAGCAGTCCCAGCCCAAGCCGAAGGTGAAGCTGTAGCCCACGCTCGAACCCCAGTAGGTTAGCCCGAACCCGCTGCGCCACCGGCACCCCGGAGGCAACGGCGCCCATCCGCAGTAGGTGTCGGTGTACCGCCACGTCACCCAGGCCGGACCCCAATCGTAGCCCGGAACCCAGACCCAGCCGCACCGCGAGCTCCGATACCACGTTCCATAGTGGAACGGCGCCCATCCCCACGAGTAATCCGACTGCCAATACCAACCCTGGGTCGTCCACAACCACCGCCCCCCGTGGCAATACGGCTGCCAGCTCATGTCCACCACCGATACCGCCGGCTGCCAGCACCACCCGTACGGCGGTATGTTGATCCATGACCCGTAAGGCGATAGCGCCGAGTAGAAGTAATTGTACGTCACCTGCTGGGCGGGCGCGGGCGGAGGCGCCACGACCGGGGCAACCTCGGCCACGGGCGCAGGAGGCGCCTCCGCCACGGGCGCTGCCTGGACGACTGGCGCCGGCTCCGCCACCGGCGCCGGCTCCGCCGGGACCGCCGGCACGGCCGGCTCCGTCACCGCCACGCCCTTGATCTCGCTGCTGCGTCCTACCATCGCCGTGATCACTTCGTCCGACATCCCCACATCCCGCAGGTAAATGATCTGGTCCGGGGTGAGCTCGAACGGCTGGGTCATCTTCTTGATGTACTCGAGCAACACGCTGTCTCCCACCTGCGCATTGGCCATGTCCAAGACCCCGTCCACCGGCGCCGGCAGCTCGATCCGCTGCGGCGCCACCGTCGCCACCGGCGGCTCCTCCGCCGCCGGCGGCCCATTCGTCGACACGGCCTCAGGCGGATTGTCCGCCGGCATCACCACGGTTGTGGCGACCGGCCCGGGACTCTTCGATTCGCTCGCGCAGCCAACCGACACCGCCAACCCGGCCACCATGGCCGCAGCCAGCACCGCCGTCTGCAATCTTGTTTTCATGGAAATCACCACAGTGGAAACCCTACGACCTCTGCCGCGCGTGTCAATGACCGCGAGACCCAACCGCCCCCGCCCGACGGGCCAGCTCCCATCGCTCCCGACATGCACTCGCGGTTTCATGATTCGCTCGCCCATTGCCTCTCGGGGCACCAGCCCCGCATCCACCCGAATGGACCGAATCCCGACCCCGCCTATTCACCGCCGCCAGGTGCGCGACGGAGGGAATCGCCGCAAGGAGGCGCAAAAACCGCAAGAGGGAGAATAGCTCACGTTCCGTTCCCCTTGCGCTCTTTGCGCCTTCTGGCGGCAATCCCGTTCGCGGTCGGTCACTGCAGCCGCCAAGACCAGAGGCAATCGCCGCAAGGAGGCGCAAAAGCCGCAAGAGGGGGAATAGCTCACGTTCCCGTTCCCTTTGCGCTCTTTGTGCCTTCTCGCGGCAATCCCGTTCGCGGTCGGTCACTGCAGCCGCCAAGACCAGAGGCAATCGCCGCAAGGAGGCGCAAAAGCCGCAAGAGGGGGAATAGCTCACGTTCCCGTTCCCTTTGCGCTCTTTGCGCCTTCTGGCGGCAATCCCGTTCGCGGTCGGTCACTGCAGCCGCCAAGACCAGAGGCAATCGCCGCAAGGAGGCGCAAAAACCGCAAGAGGGAGAATAGCTCACGTTCCCGTTCCCCTTGCGCTCTTTGTGCCTTCTCGCGGCAATCCTTTTCGCAGACCGGCACAAAAGGGGTCGCCACACGCCCGCCCCCATGGTAATCCCGCACATCATGTCACAGCCCCGACACCGCTCTCTCCCACGGGCTTCCGCGAAACCGAACCCCCTCCCCAGGCCCCTGCCCTGCATGCTCCTCGTGATCCTTGTGATCCTCGCTCACTCCGGAGCAATCCGCGCCGCCGAGGCTATCCCCCTCGGCTCGGGCCCGCATCTCTTCCTCGACGAAACGCTCATCGAGGACAGCACCAACGTCACCCCCCGCGTCATCCCACCCCGCCGGGATCCCCAGATCCCCAACCCCCTCGTGACCGGCAAGGAGGACGGCTGCTTCCAACCCTACATGACTGTCCTCCGCGAAGCGTCCACAGGCCGTTTTCGCCTCTGGTACGGTGTGCACACTGCCGATTTCAATACCAGTCGATCCCACCTCGGGTATCTCGAGTCCGCCGATGGCGTCCACTGGCTGCGCCCGCACCGGGTGCTGCCCGACCCCGCCCCGATCCAATTTGGTGTGAGCATTCTCGACGACGGCCCCCAATGCCCCAATCCCGCCCAGCGCTTCAAGCTGGGTTGGTACTTCGGCAACGGCCTCCGTGTGGCCGCCTCCCCGGACGGACTCGACTGGAAGCCACTCTCCTCCGGCGTCGTTCTCGAACACAACCACGACATCAACGGCCTGTTCTGGGACCCGATCCGCCGCCGCTACGTCGCGACCGTCTCCTGCTATGTCACCGGCCCGTCCTGGACCGGCCAACGCCGCGTCACCCAACAGAGCGTGAGCACCAACCTGCTCGAGTGGCGCCAACCCTGGTTCGTCCTGACGCCGGACGACCGGCGCGACCCGGGCGAGACCCAGTTCTATGCCATGGACGGCTTCCTGGCGCGCGGCAGCTTGATCGTAGGGATGGTCAAGGTCCTGCGCGATGATCTGAAGGCGGACACGCCCCCCGACCCGCCCGACGCCCAGGGCATCGGCTACACCGCGCTCGCCTGGACCCACGACGGCGACCATTGGATCCGCGATCCAACGCCCTTCTTCGAGCCGGCGCCGGAACGCGGCGCCTGGGATCACGCCCACGCCTGGATCGACGAACAGGTGCCGGTCGGCGACGATGTCCACCTCTACTACGGCGGTTACCGGCGCGGTCACAAGGTCAACCGGTTCGAAGAACGGCAGATCGGCCTCGTCAGAATCCGACGCGACCGATACGTCGCCCGCGAGGCCGGCACCGTCGAGGGCACCCTCACAACACCCCTCCTCCTCGTCCGTGCCTCGGCCCTGACCCTCAACGTCCGCGTACCCCCCGGCGGTCATGTCCGCGTCCAGGTTCTCGATCCCGCGGGCCGGCCCATCCCCGGCTTCTCGAAAACCGACCACGACCCCGTCCGCGGCGACACCCTGGCCGCTCCTGTCCGCTGGAAACGGCCGATCTCGGCCCTCGCCGGCAAGCCGGTCCGTTTCGAGTTCTCCCTCGAACAAGCCCAATTGTTCGCCTTCGAACTCCACCCCTCCCTGCCGTAGAGCGCCCTTGCGTTGACTGCCCTCGCCCGGAAGAAAACGCAAAGCCGCCAAGGCCCCAAGGCCCGAGCACTGAACAGGAGACCTGAAGTGGACCCCATTCTTTGGTCCACAGAACATAAAGAAGAGACTTGCGCCTGACCGGGACAAGTGTATCAGAATGAGGCATTAATCCGATGGAAGGCATGGAGGGGGCCTCGGAGGTCGGTGACGTCCTTGACACAATGAGCATAAGCGGTGCGTTCAAACGCTTCCCGTGGAGCCGCGCGAAACCAATAATCCTCGCATGAAAAACACATCAGTTCTTGCCATCACCGTTCTGGCGTTCACCGGCATGAGCCTGCTGACAACGGCTTTTGCACAAGTCAAAGGACCCGTGCAGGACACCCCGGACGGCCCGCTCTACATGCCGGGGGAGGTTCTGATCCAATTCAAGCCTGGCGTCACCAATGTCGCCGTGGCGGACCTTGTTCCCCTCGCCGGCTTGGCTTCTGTGCAGCACATACGGACGCCGGCCATGCAGATGGCGGGAAACCCGGGTTTACATCGTGCCGTCACGCGAGTGCCAGTGGCGCAGGCAATTCGAGCCCTGCAGAACCATCCCGCGATCGCTCACGCCCAGCCCAACTGGTTCTACACCCATCAGGACGTCAGTGATGAATACTACACGTCCGGCTATTTGTGGGGGATGTACGGCGCAACCACCGTTCCCGCCAACGCTAACGGGAGCGGTGCCGGCGCCGTGTGGGCCACCGGTTGGGTGGGTTCAAAAAGCGTCTATGTGGGCGTGATTGACGAGGGCATCCAGTACTACCACCGGGACCTGGACGCCAACATGTGGGTCAATCCGGGCGAAGTCTTTGATGGCGCCGATAACGACGGCAACGGCTACGTCGACGACGTCTACGGCTGGAATGCGCTCGGCGATAATGGGGTCGTGTTTGACCCCGCGGGGGACATCCATGGCACCCATGTCGCCGGCACGATCGGCGCCGAGGCCAATGGACAAGGTGTCGTCGGCGTCAATTGGGAGCTCAACCTCATCTCCGGCAAATTCCTGGGTCCGAACGGGGGAAGCACCACCGATGCAATCCAGGCCTTTGACTACTTCACGAGTCTTAAGACCACAAAAGGACTCAACGTGGTGGCCTTGAACAACTCGTGGGGCGGCGCTGGCTATGACGCGCTGTTGCTGGAGGCCATCGTGCGTGCCGCGAACGCCGGCATTCTCTGCGTGGCCGCCGCCGGCAACGGCAACGCCGCAGGCCGAGCCATCAATACCGACACGACCCCGTTCTATCCGGCCTGCTATAACACGACGGCGGGGGCCGGGTACGATGCGGTGGTTTCCGTGACCGCCATCGCGAGCGATGGGTCCAGGCCCCGGTTCGCCAATTACGGGCTGACCACCGTGGATCTCGGGGCGCCTGGGGTGAGCATTTACTCGACTGTCCCATTGGACGCGTATGCCTCCTACAGCGGCACGTCCATGGCAACGCCGCACGTCACGGGCGCGATCGCGCTCTACGCCGCCCGGTACCCAGGCACCGCCGCCAAGGACATCAAGGCAGCGCTCCTCGCCTCGACGACGCCCACCGCATCGCTGGCATCCAAGACGGTCACAGGCGGACGGTTGGACCTGGTGAAGTTCCTGGCAACACCTCCTCCGGGCTGGGTCGACCCGAACCCCACCGAGCGGCCCGCAGCCCCGTCTGAGCTGATTGCCACGGCGATTTCCCACACGCAGATTGAACTCACGTGGCAGGACAACTCTAATGACGAAACAGGTTTCCGAATCACCCGCAACGACGGCGCTGTGATCACCGTGGCGGCGAATATCACGACCTACACGGACAGCGGCCTGACTCCCGCGACCACTTACACTTACTCGGTCCAGGCGTGCGCGTTCACGCAGTGCTCGGAACCCACGGGACCGGTGGAAGCCACCACCGAGCCCGCACCGCCGGCGTCCACGGCCGTTTTCGTTGGGGTGGATGACACCACGAAGGGCAACTGGCAGGGAGTCTATGGCGGCGAGGGCTACCACATTCTCGCAGGAATCAGCGACATCGATTATACCGAGGTGCTGCAGTATGTTGACACCCGCGTTGCCACGGTGACGCCGTTGGGAGCGGGCACCTGCAACTGGGCAACTTCCACGACGGACGAACGGGCACTGGTGATGCCCGTTGCGGTTCCGTACCGTTCTGCGGCCTGTTACTGGGAATGGACCACGTTTTCCCTGAGGGTCGCCTTCGCCGACACCGAAGAGCACCGCGTGGCGCTCTATTGTGTGGATTGGGACACGGCCACCTACGACCGGACACAGCGGATCGACGTGATCGACTCCAACTACGGTACGGTTCTGAGCAGCTATTCGTTGGATGGCTTCAGCAATGGCAAGTACGTCGTGTGGAACGTCCAGGGCCCGGTTACCTTCAAGTTCACCTACACGGGGCCGAGTTCGGCCAACGCGGTTGTCAGCGGCGTCTTCTTCGACGTGCCGGCGATCCTGCCGCCTCCGCCGGCTATCCCCGCGGCGCCCAGCGGCCTCGTCGCAACCGCCGTGTCCACAAGCCAGATCAACCTCCATTGGAACGACAATTCCTCGGACGAAACCAGCTTCGAGATCGAACGGTCCACCTTGGCAACCAGCGGTTTTGTGAAGATCGCGACGGTGGGTCCGAATGTCACGGCGTTCTCTAACACGGGTCTGTCGAAGAATAGGAAGTACTATTACCGAGTACGGGCCACTGGCACGGAAGGCAATAGCGACTATTCGAACACCGCGTCGGCGACAACGTTCAAGCGCTGACGAAACCGCGGGCGAGCGGTCCGTTTGGTCGCATCAGACTTCTCCTTCTCCCAGACTGCGCTGGGAAAACGGGGTCCGCCCGCGGCGAACAGCAGTTCGCGAACGCCGACCCTGCGTCGAGTCCGCGCGCCGGTTCTTCCTTCCCCCTGCAGCCCCGGAGCGGGGGATCGAGGGTCTCTCCCCCGCGCGCAGTCGAGGAAGCGAGGGAGACAACATGTTGGTAGATATTTTCTGACAAGGACTCTAGCCTCGGCCGCAGAACACCGCCATGAACATCGCGCACGCCAGTTCACTCCTGCTGGTCTCCTCCGTCCTGACGCTGGGGGTTGGGATCACCCAGGCAACAGAGCTCGTCACGCCCTACGGCATTAGCCGCCAGGTCAACGTCGATGCTCAAGGCCGTAACATCCCCGGCGACGCGGCGAATGAACCCTCGTTGTGCCTTGACCCGATCAACCCCAGCCGCATCGCGGTCGGTTGGCGGCAGTTCGACACCACCAACAGCAGCTTCCGGCAGTCGGGAGTGGCCTATACCACCAACGGCGGACTGCAATGGACGTTCCCGGGCAACCTCGATCCCGGGATTTTCCGCAGCGACCCGGTGCTCGCCGCGGACGCCGACGGCACCTTCTATTACCTCGGGATCACCAACACGAGCACGTTCGCCTGCGACTTGCTGCGATCCACCGACGGGGGAGCCACCTGGCAGATGGTCGGCCCCGCCCTCGGCGGCGACAAGGAGTGGATGGCCATCGACACCACGAGCGGGCCCGGGCGCGGTAACCTCTATCAAGTCTGGAGCCCCTTCTACAACGTCTATGCCAACAACCGCTACCGGATCTTCACCCGCTCGACCGATGGCGGGCTGACCTGGATGCCGGCCATCGACCTCCCGCATCAGCCCTATTGGGGCACTCTGGCCGTCGGACCCGATGGCGAAGTCTACCAGTTCGGAAAAGCCATCGACACACCGCGATTCTGGCTCAACCGATCCCGTGATGCGGCCAATCCACTCGTCACCCCCACGATCGACGTCAGCACCAGCGTCGATCTCGGCGGCCCGATGCTCATCGGCCTGCCCGGAGTCAACCCCGGCGGACTCCTCGGACAGGCCTGGGTCGCCGTCGACTCCTCGCCCGGCCCGACCCGCGGCCATGTCTACGTGCTCTGCTCGGTCACCAATGACCCCGGGAACCTGCTCAACGTCATGTTCAGCCGCAGCACCGACGGCGGCCGTAATTGGAGTGCACCCGTGCGCGTCAACGATGACGCCCCCAACCAGCACGCCGCCCATTGGTTCGGCACGCTCTCCGTCGCGCCCAACGGCCGGATCGATGCCTGCTGGAACGACACCCGCAACAGCGCCGATCACACGCTCTCCGAGTTGTACTACTCCTGGTCCGACGACGGCGGCGTCACCTGGGCCGCCAATCGGCCGCTCAGCCCGCCGTTCAACCATTCCCTCGGCTACCCCCAGCAGAACAAAATGGGCGACTACATCGGCATGGTCTCCCTCGTCGAAGGCGCCTGCATCGCCTATGCCGCGACGTTCAACGGCGAGCAGGACATCTTCTTCGTCCGCGCCGAGTTGCCCATCCAGGTTCGCGTCACCCCGCTGTCCGCAGCTGTGCAAATCTCCTGGAATGCCGTGCCCGGCGTCACGTATTGCGTCCAGGCCCAGGAGAACCTCGACCTCCCCTGGTCCGCCAGCCGGACCGTCGCCTGCCTGACCGCGGATTCGAGCCCTCCCGTCGTTGACGATCCCTGGCCCGCAGGCCACACCCGGCAGTTCTACCGCGTCGTGCGCCTGCCGACAGACTGATATGTCGGTGCGGGGATGGTCTCTCGCCGACTCAGGGTCGAGCACAGATTGGAGGTCCGCGATAAGATGCCGTAGCCGCGGCCGTCAGCGCCGCGCTGACTTCCCCGCTCGCAAGCCGCCGGTCCTCCGGCCAGTCAGCGCCGGCTCACGCCGGCGGCTACGCCAATCCCCAGCCCCGTAGCCGCCCGCAGAGAAAGAGAGGAGAACGCCGGTTCCCCTCTTCGTTGCACCGCAACGACCGTGAATCTTCTGACAATGTCCTAAGAACCTCGCGCGCTGGGTGTCTATTCCAGTAATGAGAAGCTCAGTCCTGAGGCCATGGCAGGCGTGTGTCTTGTTCTTCGCGGCGGTGGCGGCCACCGGCAACGCGGCGACAGCGCCGGATGCCCGGTCGGCACAACCGGCGTCCGTGACGATCGCGGAGCAAGCGGTGCCGGTCTACCCTGCCAAGTTGCCCCCGACGCTCACGCTCCCCTCGCCGGGCACCACGCGGGAGAGACACGAATACCTGGTCGTCCGCACCGCCGCGGGGGCCAGCGCCGCCGTGCTGGTGACCGTCGAGAACGGCCCCGGCAACCTGCAGTATGGACCCGAGAAGATCGGCAAGGGCCAACAGTTGCAGGTCAATGGCACCGATTTCCCAACCCTGCCCGACATCGAGAAGGCTTTCAGCGGCGAGCTCGACCAGGTGCTGACGCGGCATTTCACGCCAAAGACCTGACGCGCCTCGCTATAGTCCCTGCGCCAGAACGGCGAGCGCGCCTCGGATGCGCCGCGCCTGGATCTTCTGAGCGCGATCCACAGACCCACTCAGCCGCGTCGCCGTCGGACGCAATCGGACCCAACGCGCACACAACCTCACCGCATCCGCCGCGAGCATCAGGTTCTGCCGGTCCCCGGTCGCCTCCTGGGCGGCCAGGAGTTTCTTGATGAGTCCATCCCGCGAAGCGCGGGACCGCGACAGCACGCATTCGCGCACATAGCGCCACCAGCGCAGGGTGCGTCGGAACTCGTGCTGCGCCAGCGGCGCCATGGCGAAGAAACGCGTTGCGCCGGCACGCACGGCACGCTCGTATCGCCGTTCCAGCTTGCCAATCCGCCGGGCCAATCGCCCGGAGTGACCCTTCGTCTTCGGCTGGCGTTCGAGCGCCCGACGCCAGCGGACTGACAGCAGGCACCAGCGCGGCCGGACCCGACGCCAGACGCGCTCCCGATGAAGCTGGATTCGTGGGATAAGCTCCGCGGCGTCGGGTTGGAGCTGGAGCCATTCCAGCGCCACGTCCAGATCCCGGACCCGGCTCGTCGCCTTCGAGATGCCCCGGGCCCAATGCCGGAAGGCCGCCACGGCCTCGGCGGGCAACAAGGGCCGTCCCAGGCGCACCATGAGCCGCAACCGCCGCAGGCTCACCCTCAGCAGGTGCACCTGCTCGGCGGCCCCCGTTCGCCGGGCTTGCCGGACAAGGTCCGGCAGTTGGCTTAGCAACCTCCGCTTGCGTCGGTGCCAACGCTGGAATCGAGCCTCGGCATTCATGGGCGCAGGCCCGGACCCCTTCGAGAGGTCAGGGGCGGGCATTGTGCGCCTTGTGCCGTCGGCGCACAACCGAAGGACTGTTACAAAGCGGTGACAGCCGCGTTACAGCGGGACCACGCTGCCGGTCTTGATCGACTGCTCTTCCGCCTCGCAGATCTCGACCGCCGCCATCCCGTCGGCGCCCGTGACCAACGTCGGCGGACGGCCGGACTCGATCGATTCCAGGAAATGCCGCAGTTCGCCCACGTAACCATCGCTGCCGCCGAGGGTCAGGACCTGAGGGGGTTGGTCCTTCTCGAACAACTTCAGCGCTTCGCCGCCCCGGTTGCAGTCGTAGTCCACCGTGGCCTTCTCGAACATGGCCACGTAGGCCATCTTGAAGCCGTAGCCCTTGGTCATCAGCCAGCTGCCTTCGGCGACAACGCTGGCGCCGCTGGCAACCTGGTAGATCGTGGTCACGTGATCGATCGCACCGCTGAACTGCGACCGGCCGGTCGCATACACGCTTCGCGGACGGCCAAAGCAGAACTGCACGAAATCGCTGTCGTGGATGTGCATGTCCAGGAGCGCACCGCCCGACTCGTCGCCCTTGAAATAACTCGCCTGGCTCCAGCCCGGAGGCTCGGAGAACCGGGTGAATCGCACGCCCTGAAGACGGCCGTAGCGGCCCTCGTCAATCGCTTGCTTCAACCAGGCCCATTCCGGCCAGAACCGAAGGCACATCGCCGGCATGAAGTAGCCCTTCGCGCGCGCCGCCGCTTCGACGATCGTCCGGGCAACGGCGCTGTTCCGAGCCAGAGGTTTCTCGCAGAGGACGTGTTTCCCCGCCTGCAAGGCCGCGATGGCCACCTCCGCATGCAGCGGGGTCGGAAGGCAAATGTCGACCATGTCGACGCTCGGATTCGCCAGCATCTCCCGGTAGTCCCGGTACCCCTTGACCACCGACATGTCGAAATGAACCTCGTCCGCCTGGCTGATGTTGCCCGCGACGCTCGCCAGATTGCCGTCGGCCGGCAACCGGATCGCGTCGCAGATCGCCGTGATGCGCGCCTGGGGCAAGTGGCGGTAAGACTTGATGTGGGTGAGCCCCATGAACCCAAGACCAATGACTCCAATGTTGACCATGCGCGACAGCATAACCGCCCGCTCCCACAACGCAAGCCGGGACCCGGACCCCGGATCCTCGCCTAACGCGTGCGGCGTGAACGTTCGCCATCGCCTCCCGGTGGGTTTTCGCCTTGAAGGCGCTTGGGGTGTCGGCTCCGGGGTTGCCCGCCCGCTCGCGGGCGGGTTCTATAGGTTCTAGCGAGGCGTGCCTCAGACCAATCCAAGACAGCGATCCCATGAAACATCACTGCCTCTTCGGACCCTCTCTCCTGCGCCTCGCTAATGTAGAGTCCTCGGAGGCAGGGGGGTGGGGTTGGAACGGCAGGGGCCAAACTTGACCTAATCGCATCGACTTTCACAAGTCGAGGACTCTAGCGAGGCGCTGCCTCAGACCAATCCAAGACAGCGATCCCATGAATCCTCCCTGCCCTTCCGACGCTTGCCGCTTGCCGCTTACCGCCCGCCGACCTCGCCGCGGGCGAGCCTCTTACCCCAGCGCAGTCTGCGAAAAGGCTATTCGAGGTCGACGCGGACCGAATCGATCGCGCCCCGGAAGGCGTTGTCGGCCGGATAAGGTCCCACCTGGCCCCCTTCGTCACTCCCGACCTCGAGTCCGTCGACGGGCATCAGCTCGATCAGCCCCGGCGCCTTGCCGCTCGCCACCAGCTGGCCGTCCAGCACCAGGCTGAGCCCGCCGCTGCCATCGAGCCGGGCCACGGCAGTGTGCGCCCCCTTCACAGGCTCCGAGCCGGCAATCCGCGCCACTTCCCCTGCCGTCCTCACCAGGAATACCAACCGCCCCTTCTCGAGAAACAACGCGTAACCTCGGGCACTCCCGCCCTGGGCGATGAGAACCCCCTCCTCGGTTGTCGCGTCGAACTGGGCCGTGATCGTGAACGCGCGGCCGGCAATGGCCGGCGCTTGGGCGCGTTCGAGGCGGTCGCCCTTCTTCAACGCAAAACGAGTCCTGCGGCTCAACGCGGACTGCCGCTGGCCTCGGGCATTCTGATCGTTGCTGCGCCAACCGCCGAGGGGCAGGACCTGCGCGCGGGCCGCATAAGCGTCCCAGGCGGCCGCGAGAGCCTTGACCCGTTCGGGATCCGACGCGGCCAGGTCGTTCTGCTCGGTCCGATCCTTGACGACGTTGTAGAGCCTCCACGGCTGGCCGGCCATCGCCACCAGCTTCCATGGGCTGTCGAGCACCGCTCGATTGGCTTCGTGCTCCCAGAAGATCGGGCGGGAGCGGCCCAGAGGCTTGCCCTCGAAGGCCGGACGCAGGCTGACTCCTTCGAGCGGGATGAGGGCCTTCCCCTCGTACTCGGCAGGGTACGATGCGCCGGCCACATCGAGGCAGGTCGGCAGGATGTCGATGACATGACCCGGCTGCGATTCGATCCGGCCTCGGTGTCCAGTGCGGATGCCCCGCGGCCAATGGGCGATGAGGGGGGTCGCAATGCCCCCTTCGTCCGTGTAGTGCTTGTACCGGACGAATGGCGTGTTGTTCAGGAGCGCCCAGCATTCGCCCACGAACACCGTCGACCGCGCGTCGCCGGGGGCTTCGCCCTCGAGCCGTCCCCGCGGCCCGCTCTCAGCGTTCCCGCCGTTGTCGCTCATGAAGAGAATCAGGGTGTTGTCCAGAACGCCGCGGTCCCGCAGTCCGTCCACCAGGGCGCCCACCGAGCGATCCATGCGCTCGATCACGGCAGCGTAGATCGCCATGATATGATCGTAGCGATCCTGGTCTTCGGCGCTGAGGCTGTTCCAGGCCGGCACGGTGCCGGGTCGGGGCGAAAGCGGCCAGGCGCGATCAATCAACCCCATCTCGATCTGGCGCGCATACCGCTCCTGACGCAGCACGTCCCAACCCGCTTTGAACTTGCCACGCCAGCGGGCGATGTCCTCGGCGGGCGCCTGCAGCGGGAAATGCGGGGCGTTGTGAGCCACGTACAGGAAAAAGGGTTTCCCGGCGGACCTCGCCTCATCGATGAACTTCAGGCCGTACTCCGTCCAGAGATCGGTCGAATACCATTCCTGCGGGAGGGGGGAGTCGCGTCGTCCAAGGTTCGTCCCGTTCAAAAAGAGCTCCGCCCGCGGCGAATCCGGAAAGTAAAAACCGCCTGCCGCGGCCGTCAGCGTGCGGTCGAAGCCCCGGGTCCAGGGTGTGACCCCGTGGTTTTGTCCCACATGCCACTTGCCTGCCATCGCGGTGAAGTAGCCTGCGGCCTTGAGCCCCTGCGCGAAGGTCAGGCATCGGTCGTTCAGCCGCCCGCTGTATCCGGGCAGCGGTTTGCCCGCGGCATCCCGTTGTTCCTCGGTCATGTGGCCCACGCCCGCCTGGTGCGGGTACAGCCCCGTGAGCAGCGAGGCGCGCGTGGGACAGCATCGGGCGGTGTTGTGGAACTGACTGAAGCGCAACCCGTTGCGCGCAAGCCGGTCAAGGCTGGGAGTGTGGATCTCGCCCCCGTAACAACCAAGGTCGGAATACCCCATGTCATCAACGAGGATCACCACAATGTTGGGGCGGGCGGTGTCAGCGGCCTGGCTGCCGCCGACGAGGAGCAGGCCGGTGGCCAACCCCCAGAACACGATGCGGGCTTTCATCGCGGACCAGCATCCCACCAAGCACAACGCATCGCAACCACGTAGCGAGGCGCGTCTCAGCGCCAATAGCCGGGCCTACGACACCAACCGCGCGGACCGGAATACCACGTGCCGCTCACCCACACGACGTGGGGCCGCGGCGGGTAAACCCAGTGTCCACCCACCCACACCCAGCGGCCATGCCACTCCCACTCCCCGCCAACCCACACATAGCCGGGCCCGGGCGCAACGACAATCGTCTCGACGGGCGGCGGCGGCGGGGCAGACGCCACGACCACCGTGCTCTGGACCGGCGCCGAGGCCGCACCGCCAACCGTGGTGGGTGTGTTGATCATGAACTCGATCACCTTCGGGCTCACCCCCGCCTCATGCAGCTCGATGATCTCGGGCGCGGTCAACCGGTAAACCGTGCGGCTATTGCGGATCTGGCTGATGATGACGTCGTCGCTGACTCCGGCCCGGGCCAGAGCCTTCACGTCGGCCACTCCAAGGGGTTGTCCCTGGTCGATGCGCTGGTACGTCTGCGGCGCCTGGGCGCGAAGCCGGGCGCGTTGCTCCTGGTCCATGGAACTGCCGATCAAGCCGCCGGTGATGGCGCCGAAGGCGCCCCCGATCAGCGCGCCTTCGGCGGCGTTGCTGCCGCCGCCATGACCGTGACCGCTCTGGTTCCCGATGATGGCCCCCGCCGCGGCGCCCAGCGCGCCGCCCAACAACGCCCCCGTCCCCGTGTTGTTGGAATACCCGTCCGCGGTCTGGCAGCCCACCAGCGCCAGGCTGGTCGCCGCCAGAATCCCGTACATCACCTTCTCATTCATAGTCTCTTGGACGCACAACTTGATGCGGCCTTCATTCAATGCACATTACGACCTCAGGAAGGGTCTCTGCAAAAAGTAATTCCAGTCTTGCTGGCGGGGATTTGGCTTTGAACTTGCTTCTCCCTTGTTAGCAGGCACTTTGAGTGCAAATGTTGAGTTTTATGCGCAAACCCGACCGATTCCTCCGCCCGAGCGCGGGCTCGAGGCCCCCCTCTCCCTCGTGGCACCACGCGGGTCCCTGGCTGGCCAACGGCCTCCTCCTCGCCGGCCTCCTTGGGATCGCCTGCGCATCAGCCAGCGCGGCGATCGTCATCAACGAGGTCTGCTACGACAACTCGAGCGTCGCCGACGACACGGGCGACACGAGCTCGGACTGGATCGAGCTCTATAACTCGGGCCCCGGGAGCGTCAACCTGACCGGCTACGCCCTCGGCGACGCCAATCCCTACGAGGAAGCCAAGGGCGTCCGGCTTCCGAACTACACGCTCCCTGCAGGAGGGCGCCTGTTGGTGTTCGCCAACCCCGACCTGCCGGAGTACACGGTCTGGACCAACGCGCCCAATATCGCGCTCATTCCGGCGAATGCCACCTGGAAGTACCTGGCGCCTTCGAGCGCCCCGCCGGCAAGCTGGCTCACGGCGTCCTTCAACGACACCACCTGGGCCAGCGGCATGGCGCCTCTCGGCTACAACGACGCCACCGTGAATCTGGACTGCGCAACCGTCCTCAGCTACGGTGCCAACCCGGCCCAACGACCGCCGGCCGCCTACTTTCGCAAGGCCTTTACAGTCATCAACCCGTCCGTGATCACCAGCCTGGTGCTCAACGCGCGGATCAACGACGGCGTGGTCGCCTACCTGAATGGGACTGTGATTCTGCGCCAGAACATGCCCGAGGGCGCCATCGGCTTCACCACGCCGGCCTTGATGGGAGTGCCCACGACCTTGTGGACCACCAACGTCCTGCCCACGACCGGCCTCCTCCAGGGCACCAACGTCCTCGCCGTCGAGGTGCACCAGGCCTCCGTCTCCAGTCCCGACCTGATCATGGACATGACCCTCACCGCCCTCGTCAATGAACAGGTGCCCATCGTCCATGGCCAGTTCGGCCTGAGCAAGGACGGCGAGAACATCCACCTCTTCAATAGCACCCTCACCCGTATTCATAGGTTGGACTCGCCAGGATTCGAGATCGGCGAAGACCGGTCGTACGGTCTGGCCACCGACGGCGTCACCACCGCTTTCAAGGTCTTCCAACAACCCACCCCGGGACTCCCCAACACCTACTATGAGCAGAAGTACCAGGAGACCCTGACCACGCAGAAACCGCTCTTCTCGATTCCGCCCGGGATTTACGCCTCGAGCCAGAACGTCGTGCTGACCACCCCCACGCCCGGGTATCGCATCTTCTACACCCTCGACGGCAGCGACCCGCGTCACTCGACCGTTTTTGTCTATAGCGGCAACCCCGTGTCCGTCGCGGCAGCCGCGTCGGTCACCTCCGGACTCGCCTGGACCCCAACCGCACCAATCGAGCTGGCCCAGACCGTGCCGGAAGCCGCCTGGCAACCCCCCGAGGGCAGCGTGACCAAGGCCGTCGTGCTCCGCGCCATCGCAGTCTCGTCCGACGGCAAGTACTGCTCGCCCGAGCGATCCGGCACCTACCTCATCGGACCGTCCTTCGCCAGCCGACCGTTGCCCATCGTCTCGATCGTCACCGACGCCAACAACTTGTTCGGCTTCACCCAGGGGATCTACGTGCCGGGCAAGTACTACGCCGATTCTCCCGAGGGCTACGGGGCCAACAAATGGGGGAAGCCCTACGCCAATTACCACCAGACCACCGAAGACGCCGACTGGGAACGGCCCGTGCAATTCGAACTCTTCGAGACCGGACAGACCACGGCGGCCTTTTCCCAGCGGCTCGGGGTAACCCTGCACGGCGGCGGCACCCGGGCGTTGCCCCAAAAAGCCCTCTATCTCCTCGCGCGACTGGCCGAGTACGGCGCCGACCGCGTGAATTACCCGCTCTTCCCGGACCAGGACGCGACAAGTTACAAGCGCTTCCTGCTCCGCAGCAGCGGCAACGACTGGTACGGGCCGGATGACGCCGGCGTGGCAACGATGCTCAAGGATGCCGTGTTCCACCGGATGGTCCAGGGACTGGACATCGCGGTGATGGCCTATCGGCCGACGGTCCTCTACATCAACGGCGAGTACTGGGGCATCCACAACCTGCGCGAGAGCTTCGACAAGCATTACCTGGCCACACGCTACGGTCTCGAAGCCGATAACTGCGACATCCTCGTCCACGAGGAAGACCCAACCGAGGACGGCAATGTCCACATCGAGCGCATCGACGGCGATTCGAACGCGGACGAGGAATACGAGGCGATGATCGATTGGATTGACGCCAACCCCCTCTCCCTCGCCGCCAACTACCAGCAGGTCCAGCAGTGGATCGATGTCTCGAACTACACGGATTACATCATCGCCGAGACGTTCTTCGGAAACACCGACTGGCCAATCAACAATTGCGACTTCTGGCGCGCCCACACCAATCAGGTCGCCGTCGCCGGCAAGTACGGCGACAGCCGCTGGCGCTGGATGCTCTATGATCTCGACGTCGCGGGCGAGCGAGGCGCCGCCTTCGACATGTTCGAGTTCCTCTCCGACAACGACATGACCGGCCCCAGCGAACCGGCATTCCTCATCAACGCGCTCTGGGCCAACATGGACTTCCGCAACGCGTTCGTCACCCGGTACGTCAACCTGTTGAACACCACCTTCCGGCCCGATCGCCTCGCCGACATCATCGCCCAGGCCGCCGCCGTCATCGCCCCCGAAATCGAAACGCACTTCCGCCGCTGGGGACGCACCCATACCCAGGCCCGATGGCTCGAGGCCGTCGACCGCGCGTTGGTCCAGTACACCGCCGCCCGTCACAACACTTCGTGGGCTCACCTCGACACGTTCTTCGGACTCGGCGGCACCGGCTCCCTCACGCTGCGCAACACCGACGCCAACGGCACCGGCGGCCGCTTCCAAGTCAACGGCGTGCTCCTCGACACCTCGACCGAGGGCGTCACGAACCGCGCGGCGTGGACCGGCACCTTCTTCCGCAGTCTCCCGGTGCCGGTGCAGGCCGCCGCCGACGCAGGGTACGTGTTCGACGGCTGGGATGGCACGGCCATCACCAACCCGTCGCCAACCCTCTTCGTCGGTGAGACACCCGTAACGCTGGCCGGCCGGTTCCGGCTCGCGACCGCACCCGCTTACGTGCCCACCGGCTATGAACAGTGGCAGGTGGCGAACTACAGCGAATCCGCCATCCTCGGGGGCACCAGCGCCGATCCCAACGCCCCGTCCGGTTACGCCGACATGAATAACCTCGAGCTCTATGCCTTCGGGATGCACCGGACTGACGGCCTGACCGACGCCCAGCGGCGCGACCGCGCGTCGCTCTCGATTCAGCTCCGACCGGACGGCCTCTGGCTGGCCTTCAACCGGCTGAACGACACGTTCACCGATATCCAGTACGCGATCCAGACCACGGCCGTTGTCGATGACCCGACCGCCTGGCGCGAGGCCGTCGTCGGACAGGACCTCGACCCCGTCTCAAACACAACGGCCATAGACGCCTCGACCTGGCACTATGAAGTCCGGCTAACGGCCGAAGCCTCAGCCCAAGGCGTCCGTTACTTCAGGATCATCGCCACGCTCGACTAGAGTCCTCGACTTGTGAAAAGGTATCGAGGACCAAGGAAAGGGTAGCGGGAGGGGCCGAGTCACCAGGACCGTCGACGCCCCGAGCTTTCCCTCGCCCCGCGACGAAGGAGCGGGGAGAGGGATCAAGGGAGAGGGGCGCGCCATCGTCAGAGCCGGACGCCGACGATCATGCACCACCCACCGCGGATATCCTACGGGTGGGCCGAGCTCGTGGACCCGATCTGCCAGGGGAGCCTCCGTCGCCTCTCGTGGGCCGGAGACAACCGGCGGAGCGTGCTGCTCTTCACCAACCCCTCGAGTCAGCGGCGCGACAACCTCACCCTGCGCGCCAGCTTCGACGAGGGCCGGACCTGGCCCGTTGCACGGTCGATCGATCCCCGCCCCAGCGCCTGCTCCTGCCTGGCCGCTCTGTCCCATGACACCGTCGGCGTCTTGTACGAGGCCGGGGCCACATCCCCCTATGAGCTCATCGTGTTCGCGCAGTTACCTCTTCCCTGGTCGACACCAGGCGAACCGTAGCCCTGCTGCCGCGGGGCGAAAACCAACCTGCCCTGACTCACGCGGGCACCACCCTGGCGGCGCCTGGCTTACCCAGGAGGTCCAGCCGCTGGCGTTAGGCGAGGCTGGGGCCCACCCGGATCCTCGCCTAACGCCTGCGGCGCGAACGTTCGCCATCGGCCCGTGGTGGGTTTTCGCCTTGTAGGTGCGTGGGGTGTCGGCTCCGGGGTGGCCCGCCCGCTGGCGGGCGGGCTCGACAGGGTTTGGAGGGAATGCGCCCGCCCTGGAGGCGGGCTTCCAAATCCGCGAAAACCCCGGACTGGGCGGCGCAAGGTGCTTGGTCCAGTCCAGCAGGATGAGCCGCAAGGGACGCTTACGCGCGGAGCGCGGATGCGCGGGTTTGGGGCCCAACTCGGGTATTGACGGAGCGGAGAAACCGTGCATGGTGATTGCTACCAGCAGCATTCCGGCTTCAACCAAGGTCCATGTCATGGCTTGGCGGAGATGAGTCTGACACAGTGCCATCTCTTAGGCAGGACCCCGGGATGGTCAACCCGAGGCGCTTCTGACAGCTGTCTTCCTCCGAATCTCATGATTCCATTCCCTGTTATGACAACGCATTCGGGCCATTCCTCGCGGTCTCCCCGTCGAGTCTGTCCCGCCGCCATGAGCGACCGACGCCGGCGTGCCGGGTCCGGGGGATGAGGTCTTCGCCAACCACATCATCCTCGTCGAAGCAGACCATGCCTGCGGAACGCTCCATTTCAACAACCACATCGGCGTCCTCTCCGGTCACACTCTCGTCATCCACGGAGGCATTTGCGGGGAGGAAGGAGGGCCGGTCCAACTGACCGGCAGGGGCGGCACGCTGGAGTCCAGTTACTTCGAGAACCTCGGTGGGCGCGTGGAAGTCCTCGCCGGGACCCTGGTCTTTGCCGGAGGAGGACGCAGCAGTAATGGCGTGTTCCAGGTAGAAGTTCGGCGGCGTCCTGGAAAACGAAGGCGTCGTCCGCCAGGCGGGCGTGGGCGCCTTGTGGTTGAACCCATGGGCTTGGACCTGCTTCTTCAACAACCAGGCCGGTGCGGCTTAAGAAGTTGAGGCGAGATCAATGGAGACTATCGACAGACGGCGGCCGGGACGCTCAACATCGAACTGACAGGCCGCAACCCGGACCAAATCCGCCAACTTCGAATCAGCGGACACGCGACGCTCGACGGCACGCTGGCGGTGACCATCCGAGCGCCCTTCTTGCCTGTGAAAGGCGATCACTTCCAGATTGTCGCCTGCAGCAGCCGCACGGGCACGTTCGCCCCAGCGAACCTCCCCGCCGGGCTGGAGATTGGCTGACGCTCGAGACGGTGACAGGTAACGGATCGGTCGTGTCCCGCAGCTTTCCGACAACATCCGGTCCCCAGCGCGTCTTCCGCGTCCGCGTGCAGGACTGACCGGCCGCCAACGTGCCGCCGGCGCACCCCGGCATCCGCGCCCTCACCTCGCTCTGCAGTGCCATCGGTGAGAATCGTGCATTCCTGGCACGATCCGCAGACAACGGAGTCGAGGAGTGCGGCACCGATTCAGCACGAAGCGCCGATGGGACGGCGGCAGGACAAGGGAAGGGAAGACCAAGGAATCCAGGGGCGGGCGCTCTTCGGGTGTCCTCACGTCGTGCGCGACAGCGCCTTCGCAGCGCGGCGACCCGCGGGATCGTCGGAGCCGGGCGCCAACGCGGACCCGCTGGGTTTGGGTTGCGGCCAAGCCGCGCTGCGTCCGTAGACCCGCGCGCCCGGCATTCCGGCAACCCGCCGACCGAGGCGCTTCAGGTTTCCTTCCGTCACGAAAACCAGAATCCGCCCCGGCAACTCGATCTTCTCGAGGACACGCTCGACGAGTCTCTGGCTGGCGCTTGTGGATCGCGGCTTCCACCAGGGCACACGCAGGCCCAGCGCGAAGACCGTGAACGGTTGATCCGGAAAATGCCGCACCGCCTTCCGGGCTGCGTACACGACGTCGATGTCCGGTTCCGCGGCGAACACGTCGCGCAGGGCAGGCAGCACCTCAGCTGTCAGGTTGTGGGGCCAGAGGAGGTCTTTGGCCGTGACATCAGCCCGCTCGGCTGCCGCCTGCTGCATCAGCTCGGCGTGAGCGTCCATGCGGGTCTCGATGTCCCGAAGCGCTTCGCGCCGCCCCGTCCGCGCATAGAATCCATAGAGCAGTTGGCACCCATGGGGAATCGACTCGACGTCCCGTGTCATGGCCCGCTCGACAAACGCCACCCCGCCGGGATCGTCCTGTTCGAGGTCATGCCGGCCCCGCACGAAATTGGCCTCGGCATGCCCGGGATCCTGGGACAGGACCTGATTGACGACCGGCAGCGCCGCGGCATCGCCGTCCAGTTGCACGAGCAGCGTCGCCTTGTGCCAGAGCCGCTCGATCGTCAGCGGTCCCGCCGCAGACGCCTCGAGCGCGGCCAGTTCCTGGCGCAGTTGTTCCACCTCGGCATGCCGCTGCCGCCACCGGTCCGCCACCGCTCCCGCCCACTCCCGCCCCAGCCGCCCGGCAAGCTCCGGCAGCGCCGACCCCAGATACTCGTCCGCCGCGCTCGGCCCGTCGTTCGGCGGAAGTGCCTCCAAAACCGGGTCCGGCCCGGAACCGGCGGGCCATTGGCCCAAAGCGCGCAGGCGATCGGTGAGACAGGGATGCGTGTCCTGGGTCGTTGTCCGGAGGTTGAAGGCGGCCCGAAGCCATCGCGCGCCGTCGCCAGCGGCGGGGACAGCCCGCACGGCGCGCGCCAGAGCGCCGAAGACATCCGCCGGCGGCGACGTCTCGACCCCCGTCCGCCGGTAGAGCTCGGGCCAGAACTGGTGGTCCAGGTGCCCGTCCAGAACCACCGTGCGCACCAGAGCGCGCGCCGCGCTCTCGGGTCCCGCCAATTGGGCGGCGCAGGCGTCGGCCACGTACTCGTTCTGGCGGCCCAGCACGAAGGCGTGGGCGTTGAACCGCGGCCAGTACCAAGCCAGAAACTTCGTCAACAGAAACGCGCCCCGCTGCCGCTGGCGCGCAATCTCCGCAAACACCCGCTCCCACGTCTGGCGCAGCCGGTAGACCCATCCGCTGAACCGGGCGTGATTGCCCGAGAGATGGCCGAACTCGTGCGCCAGCACCGCCTTGAACTCCTCGGCCGTGAGCCCCAACAGCAGCGGCAGACCGAGAATCAGGTAGTTCTTCTGCCAGCCGAACACGCCCAAACGCGGCACCTGGGTGACACCGGCGTTGAACCGTCCGTCCACGAGCACCCCGTGGACCGGTGGCGCTCGCAGGGCACCGCGCACCTCGTCGATCAGGTTGAACAGCGCCGGCACCTCGGCCCGGGTCACGCGGCACCCCGCCGGGGCCGGCAACCGCACCCACAGTCCTTTCAGGATCGCCCAGGATAAACCACCGGTGATCGCCCCCAACACGAGCCCCGCCTTGATCGTCAACACACTCGGCGCCGCGACGATCATGCCCACCATCGCCGCAGTCACCGTCAACAACAACACCAGCACCAGCCCGATGTACCCGTACCCGAGCGCCGCCAGCGCGGCCACCCGCATGGCGTAACGCTTCGGGCGCGCTTCCGCGCGCTCCTCCAACCTGCGCACCAACCGGTCGAACTCGTCGCGGGACATGGCAAGTGTTCGAGTCCGGATTCAGCCTGAGCGGCCTTCGGCGTGCAACCTCCCGGCCTCCTCATAGCCGTGGGCCCGGGCCCCCCACGCCGCGGCGAAAATCAACGTGCCGACCACGCTCATCCCCACAAGCACCGCAAGACCGAGATCCCATCCGTGATGCTGCACCAGCAAGCCCAGACCCCAGCCGGAGACCAGCGTGCTGGCATAGCCGAATATGCCCGTGAACCCGGCCGCGGTCGCCGCCGCCCGCTTGGTGGCAAGGTTGGCAACGATGATCCCAATCAACGCCTGCGGCCCGTAGATGAAGAAGCCCGCCGCGCAAAGCACCACGGTGGACAGAGCCCGGGAATGTTCCGGGAGCTTCCAGAAGACCAACAACGCCAATCCTGCCAGCGCCATGCAGGCCAGACAGGTGCGGGCGCCCCGGCCCCCAAAGACGCGGTCGGTAACCCAGCCCGCCAACAGCATCCCCGTGACACCCGAGATCTCGAACGCGGCTACCATCCAGCTCGCGTGCGTGAGACTGACCCCCTTCGCCTCGGTCAATAGCGTCGGCCCCCAGTCCAACACCGCGTACCGGACCACGTACACGAAGAAATTGGCGAACGCCATCAGCCAGATGTACGGGTTCCGAAAGACCATCCTCACCAGAAAGACCTTGAATCCGGCCTCCTGGCCCGCCGGATCCGCCGCCTGCTCCGTCCCCGGCACTTCAGGAAGACCGACCGAGGGCGGCGTGTCCGGGAGAAGCCGCCACAGAAAACCCGAGCCCACGAGCGCGATCGCGGCGGGAACAAAGAAGCAGAGCCGCCAGTCAATCGTCACCAGGTAGCCGCAAAGCACCACCACCAAACCGGCGCCGATCGAATGGGACGTGTTCCAGATGGACTGTCGCGTGGCCAATTCCTTGGGCGGAAACCAGTGGGTCATCAAGTGCGAGACCGGCGGGAACCCCATGCCTTGCACCCAACCGTTGATCATCCAGAAGATGCCCATCGTCACCGCCGCCGAGCCCAATCCAAAGCAGATATTCATCACCGCCGAGGCCGCCAACCCCACCGCCATGAAGGTCCGCGCGTTGGCCCGGTCCGCCAGGAAACCGTTCGCAAACCGCGCCACACCGTACACCAGGCCGTGCAACGTCAGGAAAAGCCCCAGATCGGCCTTCGTAATGCCCAGTTCCCGACCCATGACCGGCATGGCCACGCTGAGGTTCTTGCGTACAAAGTAAAACAACGCGTACCCGACGATCGTCGTCAGCAGGACGCGCCGTCGCCAAAGACGATAGGCTTCATCGATCGCCGCCGGATCCGTGATGCGATCCGGCAGGGCGGGCGCAGGCGCAAACAGGGATCGAAGTCGGGTCAGCCAGTAGTCAATCATGCGGTGAGGTCCAGAAGCGGCCATCAGGGTCTTGAAGGGTTCGGCGCAGGGCCCTGCGAGAAGACAGGCCAGGGGCCGTCCGGCCCAAAAAGAGCGTCCAGACAGGCGTCCAGCCAACCGCTGCGCACCGCCAGATCCAGGACGGTGAATCGCCGGCGGATGAACCAGGCCCGCCAGCAGCTCGCCCGCAGCCGTTCCCGCGTGATGCCGATCTCCTCCGGTTCGGTCGCGGCTCCTGCGGCGCGGAGCCAATCGCGCAGCATCGGGAACGACAAGAGCTGCGCCCGCAGCCTTCGGACCAGATCCGGCCAGATAACCCGGAGTCGCTCCAGCTGCGCGCGCATTGGCTCGGCCGCAATATGCTTGGCAGAAACCTCGCGGACCGCCACGGCGCCGAGATCGCCCGCGCCAAACTCCTGTCGGGCACGGTCCCGCCACGCAGCATCTCCCGGCCACGCCGCGCAGCAGGCGTCGATATCGAGTGTATCGGGCGACATCGCCAGCAGGCGCTCGTAGAGGGCTGTCGAGACCAGCGTGCCGATGCCCACTTTCAAGCCATGCGCCGGCGCGTCGCCCTGGTGGACATGATGTTCCATGTCCCAAAGATGGCTGAACTGGTGCTCGGCGCCCGACGCGGGCCGACTCGATTGAATCTTCTGCATGGCAAAGCCGCTCAGCATCAGCCCCTCGACCAGCCGGGCCATCGCCTCCGGGTGGCCGGCGCGCACCCCAGCCGGGTCCCCCACCGCCTCCCTCAGCCGCCCCTGCACCGTGGCCCAAGCCCCCGCATCCACCGGCTCGATACCCAGCGCGTCCGCCAGAATCCAATCGGCGCCGGCAACGACCTTCGCCAGCAAATCGGCATAGCCCCAGGCGTTCATCGCCGCCGGCGCCGCCCGGATGACGTCGAGATCGGCGACGATCGCGAGGGGCGCCGGGCAAGGGAATGTCTGTTTTGATCCGCAGGACGTGATCGAGGCGCCAAAGGCGGCGTAGCCGTCCATCGACGCCGCAGTCGCCACGCAAACATAAGGCCGGCCGACGCGATGGGCGGCGAGCTTGGTCAGGTCGTTGATCGTTCCCGAGCCAACCGCCATGGGGATCGCCTCATGCCGCCGAAGGGCGGCCTCGAGGTCCAGCAGCCGCTCGGCATCGGCCTCGACTCTCCTGCCCGGAAAAAGAAACGGGCCGACTGCCCTGCTCCCTGCCGCCTGGAAAGCCCCCTGCACAACCCGGCCCGCCGCCGCAAAGGTCCGTTCGTCCGCCACGAGCGCCACCGCACGGTTCCCCAGCACGTCGCGGAGGATCGCCGGTGTCTCCGTCAGCAACCCCTCGCCGATCTCGAGGAACCGGGTCTCCCGCGCCGCACGCAGCGCGTCCCCCAGGGGACTCGAAGCCAGGGTTGGTATCATGCACGACACGGCCGAAGCCGCGTGCGGTCCATCTTGGTGCTCGCGCAACCCGGTGTCCAGCGCGGAGGATAGGGGGACAGGTTCAGAGTTGGCCCCCCCGTAGCCGCGGCCGTGAGCGCCGCGCTCGACGCGTCCGGGCCGATCCGTCTGCCCCAAATCCGCGCGTAAGCGTCCCTTGCGGCTCAACTTCCTGGGCTTGACCAGACGCCTTGAGCCGCCCAGTCCGGGGTTTTCGCGGATTTGAAAGCCCGCCCCCGGGGCGGGCCCATTCCCTCCAAACCCTATAGCGCCCGCCCGCCAGCGGGCGGGCCACCCCGGAGCCGACACCCCACGCGCCTACAAGGCGAAAACCCACCACGAGCCGATGGCCCACGTTCGCGCCGCAGGCGTTAGGCGAGGATCCGGGTCTGCGGGCTCGCCTTGCCGGTCGGCTCGTGCGAAGCTGCCACCAGCATGAGACGCTCTCGAGTCCTCGACTTGTGGGATATGGGGTCAACAGATCAAGTTGGGGCCCTGCCGTTCCAACCCCACCCCCCTGCCTTCGAGGACTCTATATTAGCGAGGCGCGGAAGAGAGGATGGGCAGGCGCAGCAGGGTCTTCATGAACCTGAGGACTCGACCGGGTCTGAGGCGCGCCTCGCTAGATCAAAGGTGCGAACCCGGGAAACGGCCATCGCCGACGACTGCCTGCGGATGGCCCTGATCGAGACGCCGCTCGGCCCCTTGCTGGCCGTCGTGACTCGCAAGGCGGTCTGTCATCTCGAGTTCGCCGAGCGCGGTCGGCACCGGGCCATCCTTGATCGATTGCGGCGGCGGTGGAGCCTGCCTGTCGTGCCGGGCCGGAATCCGGTGATGAATCGCCTCGAACGGGAGCTTGGGGAGTATTGGCTGGGCAAACGCCGGCGCTTCACCGTGCCCACCACAACGCGAGGCACGGCTTTCCAGGAGCAGGTCTGGCGCGAGCTCGAACGAATTCCCTACGGACAGACCGCCAGCTACGAGTCCATCGCGCGCCGGATCGGCTCGCCGAAGGCGGCGCGGGCGGTGGCCCGGGCGAACGCAACGAACCCCCTCTCCGTCCTGGTGCCGTGCCACCGGGTCATCGCCAAGGACGGTTCGCTCAGCGGTTACGGCGGCGGCGTGTGGCGCAAGCGCCGGCTGCTGGAACTGGAACAGGCAACCGACGGTGGCGTTCACTCGGTTGCGCGCCGGTAGGTGAAGAGACCGGATGAACGCGTGGCACAGAAGCCCCCGGGCAAAGTCCCCGCCTGCGATCCGCAGTGGCTTGCCAGCCCGGGCGTTCTTGATCACGGGGCCGTGATTGGCCAGCACCTCGAGAGCCGGCCCGGTCGGCACGGGCGCCGTCTGACCCGCAAATCGCGCGGCGACCCAATCCCGGCGGCGCACTAGAGTTCTCGACCCGCGCAATGTGTGGTCAACAGGTCAAGTTTGGCCCCTGCCGTTCCAGGCCTCCCCACCTTCCGCCGAGGCCCCGGACCCGGCGGATTGGGGTCCGCCGGATCCGGGGCTGGCTTGGGTGGCTTCCGGTGAACCTCACCGGCATGGGAAGATCAGATCCGTCTTCGTAAAAAGAGCGCCACGGCCCCCAGGGCGAACAGGGCCATGGTCGACGGCTCGGGTACCGCGGTGAAGGTGACCTCGTACGCCGTGCCCCAGTCGTCGGTGGCGCCATTCTGTTTCATCACCTGCGCCGCGTCATTGAGGAGGTAACCTTTGCCCTGGCCCACCGTGAGGTTGTCCCCGCTCGTGTTCACCTTGAACCGGAAATTCGACACCTCGCCGTCGGCGTTGTCCTCCGAAAACACAAACCAGTACTTCACACTCGATTCCAGAGTGAGCCCGCCGAAATCGAAGGTGTAGGGCTGGTCCGACGCCGTGCTGTTCCAGGTCACGGAGGAAACCGACGAGCCGAGGTACCCGGTGAAAACGCCGGATTCGAGTCCGCTGTAGACGTCCAGATAGACCGGCGCGTCCGCCGAGGTGATCTGGCGCGCGCCCGTGCCGATCGCGGGGGTGGTGGTGTCCGCCGGCCGGTACAGCGTGACGGCGTCAAGGAAGAACGGCGACGTCAGGGCTCCCACCGGGATGACACTGTCCGGGTAAATCCCGGCGTCGGCCTTGAAGGCGAACGCGGCGCAATTGGCCTTGTCGCCGGATACGCCCGACCACAAGTTCACAATCGTGTCCGCCTTCGCCGCGAAAGCCGCACCCAGAACGAGGAGCGAGCCGATGCCAATTTGAGTTCTCATGGACGATGTGCACCGAAGGTGCCGTTGTTCTCTATCTGCCTGTGATCATAAGGACGAATGGGGGTTGTTCGTCACGGGGTTTCTTCTTGTATTATCATAAAACAAGCGCCACTACCCAGCCAGAGCCATCCCCGATGCCTCACGCTTCAGGGGGTCAGGACACGATAGAAACGGATCGGTTCCGTCATCGCAGCCAGGGGATGCGCCATCCACGGGCCCGTGGCGATCCGGTCCCGGGCGTCGGCTTCCAGCCTCCAGTCCCCCGCGGGATCGGAGGCGCCCCACAGGGAGTAAACCCTGCCCGGCACGGTCGTCCATCGCAGTTCCCAACCGACGGGGCCGACCACCGGCGGCAAAAGCCGGAAGACGGACCCGGGATCATTCGCCATCGTGCCAGCCTCGAATTCATCGAGGTTGGTCAGGCCATCGCCGTCGGCGTCGGCGTCGGCATCGTTCACCCCCTGGGTGAAGCCGTTGATGCCCTCGTAGTAGTCGCTCAGGCCGTCGCCGTCGGTGTCGACATCCGCCCGGGTCAGCCAATCGAGGCTGAAGCGAACGAACGTCAGGGTCTCGTAGGCCGTGCTGTCGCCGGTCTCATACAACAGCCCAACGGTGCCGTCGGCAAGAACGGTCAGGTCGGAATAGGCGGCAGGACGATTGTCGATCCGGCGCTCGACGGTCCAGGTCTGCCCCTCGTCTTCGGACATCCGGATCGTCATCTGGATCCGCGAGGACGCCGACCCCGGATTGGCGAACAACAGCCGGTTCCGGGGCGCGCCATCAAGGGTCGAGCTGTGTCGGACGAGGCTGGCCTGGCAAACCGGGTCCGGCAGGTTGTAGACGAGCGGAGACCAGCTTCCATTGCCCGGCGTGCTGCCCCGGGTGTACGTGGACCAGACCCGTTTGCCGCCGCCGCCGCTGGGCGCCCTCGACGACACCAGGATCTGGCCCGAGTTGAGCTCGACCATCTGATTCTCGTTCAGCTGCGGAGGAATGGTCGGGTTGACATCCGGACTGGCCAGCCAACTCTCGCCCCGGTTCGTGCTGTAGATGAAGAAGGCCCGGGCGTTGACGCCCCCCGGATCCGTGTGCTGCGAGGGAAACAGCAGCGTGCCGTCGCGGAGTTGGATCCCATGGCCCGGCCCCTGGAAACAGACGCCCCAGCTGGTCTTGACCTTGGCCTGCGCGGTGATGTTGATCGGCGGCGACCAGGAGAGGCCGTCATCGTCGCTCCGGGTCAGGACGTATTGGCCGGTCTGGTTGGTGCCAAGGCCCGCCCCCGAACCGGTGTAGGCGCGGTTGCCAAAAGACCAAAGGGCCGCCACCCACAACGTGCCCGTTTCCCGATCCACCAGGATCGCCGGGTCCCCCACCCCGTTCCCGCTCGAACCAACGACGGTCTTGTCGTAATCCAGGATCGCCTTGCCCTGGGTCGGCCAGTGCCATGTGCTCCCGCCGTCGGTGCTGCGCAGACACCCGACATCGACGTTGGCCGGCAGATCCGCCGAGCTGTTCCATCGTAGGTCGAACACGGCGATGAGCGTGCCCCGTGGCGTCGTGACGAGTCCCGGAATCCGATACGTGTGCACGCCATCGTCGCCCGACCGACGCAGGATGGTGCTGAAAATCCCGTTCCCGAGGGTCAAAACCCCGGGCGGACTGCCGACCAGCGGCGTCCGCACCTCGCCCACCAGACTGACGTCCAGCAAGGCGGCATCGAACACGTGCCCCCACGGCGCGCTCCGACGCGGCTCGATGGCAATCCAGAAGTGGTTCACGCCGGGCTCGAGCGTCTGCGTGCCCGCAACGGAAAGCACACCGGCCGCAGGACGCTCGACGGCGCCAAAGCGCGCCAGCGGCCGGAAGTCCGCCCCCGTGCCGGTGCCATAGACACTCAGCGCCGCAACGTCGGCAACGTCCGTGGTGCCCTCGAGGGTGAACGTCAGATTCGTGACGACGCCCGGACCCAGCACTTGCACATCCAGCAACGCATGAAGGCCAAAGTCCGGAACCACCCGGCTGGTCTGCGCCACCGCACACCCCGCCGGCGGGATCTCGACCGGCGTCCCCCACGTGTCAACGAGGTAACCCGTCACGGCCTCGCTCTCCGTCTCGGTCAGCACACGATCATAAATCAGGACTTCCGCCACCTCGACCTCGAGACCGCGGCTCGCAGCCACGTTCTGGCCAAGGATAAACCCGCCAAGACCGCCGGTGAGGCTGTTCGTGTAACGGAAACTCGGGCCGCCGTGAATCGCGTGCGTGACCACCGTGGACGCCGCCAGCCGCTCGAAGGTGAAGACGTGCGCTTCCCACGTGTTGGTCGAGGCGGACAACGTGACGGGATCGGCATTCGCACCCCCGCCGCTGGGCTGCAGTCCAACCTGCCACGTGCCGCCGCGAACCTGAGCGCGCGTCAGGCCCCCGGCGTTGGCTGAACTGTCAAAGAGAAAGCCATCGCCCGAGCCCGTTCGCTGGCAATAGACAATCACCGTCCGGCTGCCGCTGAGCGTTCCAAAGGCCGATGACGCGACCCAGACACCCGACGTGCCATTGCAGCGGACGATGCTGCGCACGCCCGCCGGAGTGCGCACCCCTACGGATTGCGGCGTCCCGCTGATGCGGTCCAGGTTGCGCAGCGCCGGTGTGCCCGTGGCGGCCTGATTCTGCCATGCAGTGACGCGGCCCGAGGCATCGGCGACCAAGCCCGCGTCCCCCCGGTACCAGGCGTAAAGCGAACCCGGATCCGGTGCCGCAGCCTTCAGCGAAGCCACCGCGAGCACTGACCCCACAAGCCCCATCCAGAACATGTTCATCGCTCCCCCCAGTCTAGGGAATGCCCCCGTGGCTCTCCAAGGCTCATCGACTTGTCTCATGCTCAGACAAGGCCGGGGGCGCGGGCAGCCTCCTCCGGCGCTTTGCGAACAAAGCGGCTGGGGGCAGCCGCACTCCACGACGCTATCGCGCGGAACGACGGCGCATGGCGCGGGCGCGAGCTTCTGGCCTGTCGCGCCGTAGCCTCGGCGAAAGCGGATCAAGTCAGCCGTCTTTCCCCCTGCCTTCGCTGGGCCGCGGTCTTGCGCTTCTAGTGTGGCGTCCTCGAAGGCGGGGGGGTGAGTCTGGAACCGCAGGGACCAAGCTTGACCTGTTGACCGCATATTCCACAAGTCGAGGACTCTAGGGACACGCCGACAGCGATTCCCCGGGGACAAACTGAGGCATCAGCCGGTCCTCGCGGGGGCGGATGACTCCGGTCTGAACGGTGCTGACAACCCACTTCGAGACCTTGCGCGCCATCGCGGCCGAGTCGGCCGAATACCGGGCCACCGTCGGCAACACATGATCGAGCAGAGGATCGTCATCCCTCGAGATCACCGAAATATCCTGGGGCACGCGCATTCCCCGGCGGCTGAGGCATCCCAAAACTGTCAGGACATTCTCCGGTTTCGCCACCAGCAATCCGGTGGGCCGGCGGGCGCGCCCCAGCAAGGCGGAAAGCTGCCGGCAGATGTCCTTGATGCTGCCGTCGTGGCGCGCAATCACCGCCTCGATGGCAGGTCCCCGCGTCCCTCGCGCGCCCTCGAGAAACCCCTCCTCGCTCGCCTCGTCGCCCGCCAGTCCCGTGTCGACTTTCAAGAAGGCCACCTGCCGGTGTCCCCGGGCCAGAAACAACCCGCACGCATGCCGGCAGACCGCCCGATAGTCCACATCCACCGAGGGCAATCGCACGCCCGGATGACAGGAGCCGGCCACGACGCAGGGCAGCGCATGCTCGGAGAACCACCGCTGGACGCGAAGACCGAACTGATACAGCACCCAGCCGGCGGGACGAAGCCGTTGCGCCAGGCCTTCGAGCACCAGCTCCGGCCGGGCCGTCGTGCAGGCGCGGCAGCGATGCACCTCCATCTCATACCCGGCTCCAACCAGCGTCTGGCGCAAATCGTCAATCCAGAAGAGCGCGAAACGCTGCATGACTTCCAGCGCCACGGGGGTGAGCAGCACCACGAGATTGCGCGTGCCTGCCTCACGGCCCACGACCGTGCCCGGCACGATTTCCCGGCGCTGCCCCTGGCGGCTCCGAATCAGGCCTTCCCGCTGGAGCTGCGCCAAGGCCGCTCGCAACGTCACCCGGCTCACCTGCAAGTGTGAGCAGAGACTGTGCTCCCCCGGCAGCCCTCGAGTCCAGTAGCCGGATCGGATGTCCTCCCGCAAGATCGCCACCGCCTGGGCCACCAGCGACACGCGCTGGGGAATTCGGGTCATCACCGCAGACCATGCTCCAACGCCGACCCCCTGTCGAGAGGATCCGCCTTGACGGAACGGAGGTCAGGGTTACGCTGGCTCATCATGAGAACCATGGCCCGATTGTCTTTGCTCCTGGCGCTGGCGCCGGGATCTGCCTGGGGTCAGGCCCCAGCGCCCGTGCTCGACACGAAGCCGGCCTTCATGCAGATCGTCACCAATTACACCCACAAGACCAATATCGTGATCGTCACGAACTACGTGGTGGTGACGAATGCCATCGTCACGACCAATTTCTACAACGCCCAGGGCCAACTCCTGATGCCGGTCGGGCCCGACAAGACCCCCCTGCCCGGACTCATTCCCGTCCCCCAAACCAAGCCTGCCGGACCCGATCCCGCCGTGGTGAAGGCGACCCAGCTGAAGGCGACCCAGCTGAGGGCCGTGCGCGACGTCCTGATCCTGGGCCTGGCGTCCAGCTCGAACCAGATCAGCGCCCCTGGCAGTTTCTCGAGCAACATCGCCCACCAAATCCAAATCCCCCAGGGCGTCACCTCCTTCGACCGCAAGAAAAGCCAGACCCTCTCGGCCGCCATGAACCTCACCGCGGAGAAAGCGGCCCCCGAAGCCCTCGCGCTGCTGACAAAGACCGCGGCGCAATTCGCCAGCGACGATCCCGCCGCTCTCCTCAAGGGCGAAACCCATGCGGTAACCCAGGCCTTCCTGACCGCCCACCGGGAAGCACTCGAACCCCAGGTGCTGGCGATCGTCCAGCAGGCGGCCGTCGGCGCCAGGCTCCGCGAAGCCTACAACGCGGTGATGCTCAAAGGCGGCGGCCTCCTCGGCTCGGTGCTGGGATCCGGACCCACGGTCGACATCGATGCCCATGTCTCCCAGGGCCTCTGGCGCGTGATCGCTGACCGCCTTGCCGACCAGGAACGCCTGATCCGCACCGACGCTGCCGCCCGCAAGACGCCGGCCCTCAAAGAGGCGCTCTCGCCTTGAACCGCATCGCAGGGCGCGCCACGCTGGCCGAAACTGTATGATTGCGGCCATGGGTTTCGTGAACCGGCGGGTGGTGCCGGTTCTGTCCGCGCTCAGCGAAAACACGGTCCTCTCCGCGATCCGGGCAGGCATGGTGTCCGTGGTCCCGCTCACCATCATCGGCGGCTTCTTCATCATCGCCGCGGAATTGCCGGTCGCCGGCTGGAACGAGCGGGTCGCCCCCTACGCCAGCCTGCTCCAGATCCCGGTCACCGCCACGTTCGGGCTGCTCAGCCTCTTCGTCTGCTTCGCGATCGGGTACGACTACGGCAAACGCCTGCGCCAGGAGGCAATCGTCAGCGCCTCGATGGCGACGCTCGTGTTTCTCATGATCCAGGTCCAACGGCAGGATCAGGCCCTCGCGATGGATGGCCTCGGCTCAAAAGGGCTCTTCACCGCCATCCTCGTCGCCCTGGTCTCGGTCCGGGTGCAACAGTTCTTCACCGACCGGAACTTCGTGATCCGGCTGCCCCGAAACGTGCCGCCGATTGTCTACGAGTCGTTCTTGTCCCTGAGCCCGATGCTCTTTCTGGTGCTGGTGTTCTGGGCCATCCGGTTCGTGGCCGGGGTGGATATCAACGCCGTGGTCCAGACGGTCTTCCGACCGGTGGTGTTCGCCCTCAACACCCTGCCCGGTATCCTGGTCTACGCGTTCTGCGTCACGCTGCTCTGGTCGGTGGGCATCAACGGCGACAACACGCTCGACGCCATCGTGGCCCCCGTGTTCCTGCAGTACCTCGCGGCAAACGTGGACGCCGCCTCGGCGGGGCAACCCCTGCCCTACGTGACCGCGCTCGGCTTCTTCACGTCCTTTGTGAATGTCGGCGGCACCGGCGCCACCATCGCCCTCGCCCTGATCATGATCAACTCGAAGGAACCCGGCTTCCGCAAGGTCAGCCGGCTCTCCCTCCCTACCCAGGTGTTCGGCATCAATGAACCGATCTTCTTCGGCTTCCCGATCGTCCTCAACCCGGTCTTCATGGTGCCCTACATCCTCAACGCGCTGATCCTCACCACGGGCACCTACCTGCTGATGGACTGGAACATCAGCAGGT
>Ga0209605_1000431_pt1 | contig 53256 bp, 56 predicted proteins | sample AD_UKC035_MetaG_FD_184408 | JGI IMG/M metagenome (GOLD analysis project Ga0209605, IMG submission 184408) | Active sludge microbial communities of municipal wastewater-treating anaerobic digesters from USA - AD_UKC035_MetaG (SPAdes) (version 2) | ecosystem: Engineered > Bioreactor > Anaerobic >...
ATCTGCTACTTGTCGTATTGCTATTTGTGTGGAACACATTCTCTCACAAATTAACGCGTCACAACAACAATAGCTAGAGTATAATTGCACTAGTTTTGGACGCTTTGGGAGATCGTCTAACGGTAGTCGCCTCATCGGCGACTTGCCGGAGAGGCAGGGACAGCGAGGTTAGATTTGAATATGTATTACACATATGTCTTGATGAGCGTGAAAAACAATAGACTCTATGTTGGTAGTACAAACAACCTGAGGCGTCGCTTTGATGAACATAACAAAGGAATAGGAGGGAAATATACTCGAGATAATAGGCCGTATAAGCTGATATTCTATGAAGCTTTTCTGTCTGAAGAAGATAGTATAAGACAAGAGCTTTTTTATAAGTCAGGATACGGAAAAGAGGTTTTGAAAGGGAAGATTAAAGATAGCTTGGTTCTTTTATCGAGATCATTGTCCGGAACACAATAACATTCTTTGGGAGATCGTCTAACGGTAGGACAACAGACTCTGAATCTGTTTATCTTGGTTCGAATCCAAGTCTCCCAGCATTGATACATCTTAACGAGGAACGAGTCTAGATGTATCAATGCCCTCCGATAGTTGAGCGCGTGAGCCGCAGCAGGGATATGCTAAGGCGAACGCCCGAAATATGGAGGGCAAAGAGAACGTGAAGTGAAAATGCAGACGAGAAGATGCAGAGGGCAATTGATACAAAATGCGCACCAAATTTATTCTTCATCCAATGTGGCTTGGCTTTCAGGCTCGATGTGTATGAGCACATTTGCCCCCAATATGTTCTTGCGAAGGTCAGACTCAACAGTGTGTGCAAGGGTATGCGCCTGAATAATAGACCATGCGTCCGGCACAATCATGTGGAGCGTAATGAAGCTTTTTGTTGCAGACTGCCTAGACTTCACCTGATGAAACCGGACACCATTGCGCGCGTGCGCATTTAATATCGCCATCATCTTTTGCACTATATCTTTCGGGAGCGATGCGTCCATAAGCCCCTGTGCGGAATTGCGTATGATGTGATATCCGGTATATACAATATTTCCTGCTACAACAAGGGCAATCACGGGATCAAGCAGATATATTCCCGTTAAGGAAACCGCAGAAACACCCAGTATCACGCCGACTGACGTCCACACATCGGTCAGCAAATGATGACCGTCTGCCCGCAGCACAATAGAGTTGTTGCGTTTTCCTTTGATAATTAAAATAAGCGCAACAATCAAATTAATAAGCGATGCGAGCACAGAAACACCTATCCCCTCAGTGATGTCGCGGATTGGCATCGGGTTGATGATCCGCTCTATCGCAACATAGCCAATGCTGAGTGCGGCAAACAAAATAAAGGTGCCCTCAATGACACTTGAGAAGTATTCTGCCTTGGTGTGGCCATAGGGATGAGAATCGTCGGCCGGTTTTTCTGCGATACGAAGCAAGACAAATGCGGAAAGCGCGGCCACCAAATTAACCACAGATTCAAGCGCATCTGAGAAAAACCCCACTGAACCTGTAATTACATATGCGCTAAACTTGAGCGCCATAGTAGAAAGGGCTGCAAAGACAGAAAGAAGTATAAATGGTGTCAATGACGGACGAGAAGCTTTCATGTATGGTTAATTTTCTATTTTTCTTACCAATACTTTATCCACCCTATTTTTGTCCATATCCACAACTTCAAATCGATATCCATAACGCTCAAAATAGTCTCCCTCTGTCGGAACCTTATCAAGGTGTGCAATCATAAATCCTGCAGCGGTTTGATATAGGGCTAAATCTTTGGAACGAAGCGCCTGTATTATTAGTTTCTTTTTAAGATCGTAAATAGATACGCCTCCATCAACCAAAAACGAGCCGTCCTCTCTTCGTATTATGTGCTTGAGAGGAGATGATTGATCTTGAATGTCTCCCACCAGCGCCTCAAGAATATCATTTAATGTTACAAGGCCCTGTATGCTTCCAAACTCATCAATAACAAGCGCAATGTGTATGGCTGAGTGACGAAACATCTCGAGCACTTTTGTTGCTCGGGTAGACTCGGGAACCAAATGCGGTTGCACAGTGATAGTCTTCACTTTCTCAAGAGAAAGCTCTTCCTCTTCTTCAAACGAAAATGTGAGCAGATCCTTGGCATGCACTACCCCAAACACCACATCTTGAGATCCTTCAGTAAGGATAATGCGAGAATAGGGATATCCCTTAAGATGTGTTTGTGGGTCCTTGATAAAATCGTATACATTGATGAGCGTCATTTGATGTTTGGGTGTCATAAGAAGGCTTACCCTCAGTTCATCCAAAACAAATGCCCGCTCGATTAGCCTGATTTCTGCTCTGCTTAACACCCCCGTTTCTGCCCCTTCTCGAATAAGTGTTCTTATCTCATCTTCAGACACCGAAGGAGTTGGGTTTGGCTTAAAACCAATAAGTCGAAACACCAAATTGGTAGATAATTCCAGAAAGCGTATGATTGGCCCAGTAAGTCGTGAGAGTGCGTACATGTAGGGGGCAACTAATCGCGCGATATGCTCGGGGTTGCTCAGCGCCATTCGTTTGGGCACCAGCTCACCAATGACAATTGACAGGTATGTTACTACCGCAATGACAATAATGAAGGCTAATTCTTGTCGTGCATACATAAGAAATGGCACTCGGCCAAGAAACTCTGAGAGGCCGGCAACAAAGCGACTTTCACCAAATGCACCCGCAAGAACAGTAACAAGCGTAATACCAATTTGCACCGTAGAGAAAAATACCGCCGGTTTTTCGGCAAGCTCGGCCGCTTGTATCGCCTTTTTATCGCCACTTTGTGCAAGCGTCTTCAGCTTTCCTCTTCGAGATGATACAATCGCTATCTCTGCCATTGAAAAAAGTCCGTTAAAGATGATGAGTGCGAAAAGTATAAGTACATCCATGGCATGATTATACTAGGGATTTGATTGATATAATGGGCGCCTTACCCCTTATGTACGCACATCCTGTCACGCGCCAAATAATTGATATGTTACTTACTCAGGGGTGTTGGTATGAGATTTTCACCCATGAACCGGTGACAACAAGTGAAGAGGCAGCACGGGTACGCCCAGAATATACGCTTGAACAAGGAGCAAAAGCATTAATCGTCAAGGTAGAACATAAAGATGGTCGCTATGGATTGGTGATGCTCGTACTCCCTGCTCATCTCAAACTAAACTCAAAGAAAGTCCGATCTGCCTTACATATTCGCGGATTCCGTTTTGCGACAGAAGATGAAGTGAAAACACAGACGAAGGGAGTGGAGCGAGGTGGAGTGCCTCCTTTTGGCGACCTGTTTGACATGCCGGTGTATGTTGATAAAACGCTTTTGTCGAATGAAAAGATAATTTTCAATGCAGGAGACCGCAGTGTGTCGGTGGCGATGTTGTGTGCAGATTATGTGCGAATCGTTGAGCCACAACTCGTCGACATACACGCTTGATTATGATGTGCGTGCGACACTTTCTTAAAACAGCTGCTCTATACCTGATGGGGGTTTGTCCTCTTTCCACGGACCACGTGAGTATGCCTCAACCGCAAGCGTGTCGCAGCGTTCGTTTTCCGGATGACCAGCGTGTCCCTCTATCCAGGTAAAGGATACTTGACGACTGTCACACAATGCAACCAGCCGCTCCCACAAATCTCTATTGGCCACTGGTTTTTTTTGGGCAGTGCGCCAACCCTTGCGTTGCCAAGCGGTGAGCCATCCTTTGACAAATGCATTAACAACATATTGTGAGTCTGTGGTTACCACAACATGCGAGTTAGCGGAAGTATGAACAAGTCCCTCTATCACAGCGAGAAGCTCCATTCTATTATTGGTGGTGTGTGCATATGCACTTGAGAACTCGCTTCTTTTGCCGCTTGGATCAACGAGAATAGCGCCCCACCCTCCCCGGCCCGGATTACCCGAACAAGCACCATCTGTATATAGGCGATAAGTATCTGCTGACATATGGTTTATACTCCACTACTATAACATACACCCTATGCATACACTAACTCACCGCGGCAAACAAACGCTTCTTAATGAAAAGAGCGAATTACAGAAAAAGCGTGCTGAGGCACTGGTTGACATGGTTCGCATGCGAGAGTTAGGTGACTTGAGCGAAAACGCAGGATATCGTGCAGCGAAATCAAAATTAAGACGCATCGATGCGCGGCTTAGATGGATACACAAAATCACATCTCTTAGTAAAGAGGTAATAGCCCCCAAAGACACGCGATTGGTGAGTGTGGGCGCTTGTATCCAGATTAAATATCTTTCTGACTCAAGTGTGCACACCTTCACCCTAGTAGACACGATAGAATCAGATATCTCTCAGGGATTTATATCGGTGGGTAGCCCCGTAGGGCGGGCGCTTATGAGTAGGCGAAAGGGAGATGTTGCCGTAATTCGCGCACCACAGGGAGAAAGAGAGATTGTAATTCTCGATGTGAAATATTAGTGATAATACGATCCACGATGTGTACCTTTTGATTAGCCTTAAATGCGAAGCGTCTAGAAAAAAATACCGATACGCTTGTATCTTGTGCTTTGCTATACTGTTTGTTACGAGGTGATAGTATGCCAACCGATCAAAACACAAATCCCGCCCCTCCCGTAGATCAGAAGACGGCTTCTGCGCCACCTATCGCTAAAAAATCTCCCGGTGATGGGGCCGCCCCCGTGGAGTTTCTGCCTTATGTAGACGAAATGGAGGAGAAAAAAAAGTTCTGGCAGGCGGTCTTCATTACTTTGGCGGTATTTTTTGTTTTAGGGGTTGTTGTGTTTGGGTTTGTGATATCACAACGGCTTAGCAGGCCTGCAACCACGAGTGTTTCGGTGAGTTATATCGATAGCGCAACACCAAATCCGACCAATTTCCCAACGCGTGCACCCACAAAAACTCCAGTGCCCGATTCATTCGCCCCCATTACTTCGCAGATATCACCTCCCATTGGCCTTACCCGTATCCCAACCAGAAGACCAACCCAACAAGCTCAAGTACCTTTGATAACTCAGGGGGCATCGCCAACTCCAACCTCCACTCAGTCTTCATCCATACCCACGGCAACACGCACCCCAACCCCCATTACGTCAACCCCCACACCAACCAGTGGTCTGCTTCCCACCATGACGCCAACCGGCACGGTCACCAACACCCCTACAAGCACACCTCTTCCCACACCAAATCTCGTGACGAGCGTTGACTCATACAATTTTGGAAGTGTATTGGCAGGCACCACAACCACCGTTGTATTTCAGCTGTACAACACAGGAACAACCTTTCTCACCATCTCGGAAATTGGGCTAGCCACAGGTGGCAGTAGTAATCCATATAGCATTGTGCCCGACGGCGTGTGTATCATTGACACACCAACCACCATTGCTAATGGAGCATATAAATGTGTAAGAGTCCAAATCGCTCCAACCTATTCGACAGTGAACACCAACTATCTTCAAATCTTTTGGGGTGGAAGCAATGTTAAAAACATAACATTGACGGCAACTGTGCCCACCCCGACTCCTACCCCCACTCCAGGATAAGGTGACCTACTTCTTTTCGATATTAAAGAGCGCATTGCGAATAGAGATGTATCCCGGTGCGCGTAGGTTAAATATTTGCTTGAAGTCACTACCAGAAATGGTGATGGGGCCCTTGTTTGTTTCCATAACCACCTGGCCTGCTGATCCATTTGATGCAAATTGCACTGATACGCTCTGTATGGTATGAAAGCGACCCCCGTATGAGTCGGCAAGCTGAGCAAGCTCACCCATGCTGAATGGGTTGCCCCCCGATCCCCCGATGTTACACTCGTTAATGGTAGTTGGTACAATGCGTGCCACCTGCTCGCTTGAACCGTTCGACCTAACGAGCCATGCATTAAGTATGTCGGCAAATTCCTCTTGAGTTAGCCAGGGGCTGGCTCGACCACAACTATTTGATGCATTGGAATATGCGATGCGATACCATGCCTTGTAAAACCAGGGCGACTTTGCTTTTCGCTCCCACGCATTATCCAAAAAGTTGTTTCCACTTCCGTCAATGGTGTCCCAGCCAGATGTATTAAGGTAACCACCGGTGGTTGATGAATATTGAGCTGAGGGCCCGCCTTCAAGCACCCACCCACGAGTCTCATTAACCGCCTCTTCCCATGCACCTCCTTTATTTTGGTCTTTATACACTTGGCACGATTCGGTGGCGCAAATAGAGCCACCTCTGCGTATGGCATACGTGCGTGCAGCAACTGCCTGGGCCTTCAGCGCTTCTTTCGGGAATGAGTTGGGCATTTCATAGATACGTTTCATATACTCATCTTCAAAGCTTCGCATACCATACCCGTCAACAGATATGGTGTCGGGGGATGCATAGCTTTTGTTGAGTGTGGCACCTGGATAGTAATGGGCCAAAATTTGCTCCGCAGATTGTCCTGCTTCTGCTCTTCCCTTCGCACCATATTGACTCATGCCATTTCGGTGGGTATACGCACCAATTGAGAATGCGGCAAATGCCGGAGAGAACGGGGGGCTGTATTCGCGAGATGCATTGAAATCATCATACTCAAGTTCATCACCACCGATGCTCGCTGAAACTTGGGCTGATCTGGCGGCGATTATCGCTTGTTGTCTGGTGGAAAGTTCGACGATTTTTTGAGTGAGCGATTGTTGATATGCTTTGGCTGAGGCAACCTCACCAGATAAGAAATCACTTTGTCGTGCAAGCTCGGATTTAATGCCTTCAAGCTGAGCTCTGTGTTGTTGAATGGTCGCCCGCGCAGACTCGAGATTGTTAATTTGAAGCGCCACCCGAACAATGTGTTTTTGGTCTTTCTCAACCACGAGCTGCTGATACACCGCAGCATCTATGGCTGAAGAAAGTCGAGACGACAAAAGCATCGGAAGCAGGCTTGTTTTGCGTGCAACAAGCCGTTTGTAGTGCTCGCTCATCTTTGAGCTAAGTGTTTTCTCGGTTTGGGCAAACACTTCGTTGCCATCTTCTATCTCTGCAGATTTTTGTGCGAGATCTTGCTCTAACGCTTGCACCCGGGCGCGCAAATCGGCAACCTTGCTATTGAGACTGTTCATCTGCTGCTCATTTGTCTTTGTGGCGGATACCGACATATCCAAAAGTCTGCGAGTGTCTTCGAGCTCTTTGGTTATTTGATCATATTCATCGGCACGTATTGCAATGGGGGTATATGCCACACATACCATAAATGCCAGTAGGAAAATTACTATCTTGCGCATGCACTGATTGTAACAAATGTGCGCTTCTTATTGAGTTTGATACACAGAGACAGTATAGTAGTAAAATGAGGTGTTTCGGTATTACTTTTGCAATAGTGACGTGTGCTTGGCTTGTGATCGGGGGGGATTTGTATGCTGTGCGCTACGCGCAATGTGACGCATGTGGACTTTGTAGACACACGGTGATGTCGAAAAATTGTTTGGATAATCCTGATAGGGGTATAAATGGTGATACAACTAGTCCATCCTGTCGAAGCTCTGGTCTCAACACCGGCCCAGGCGATGTGGTGTATATTCAGCCAGATTCTTGGAGCGAATGTATTCTTTGTTTATATCCAAACCAGCCCCCCACTAACTGTGATGAATTTGATGCTGTGCCTGTCAATCGGGACGTTGCGTTTTATAGCGCGACAGAGGATGGGTTTGCACTTATAAATAGCACTTCTTCAAAAAAACGCTGTGACACCCTCATCATAGACTCCATCACAAACAGGCCTGAAAACGAACCTCAGGAAGGAAGAGTGTACTCTGATTTGGGATGTTTTGAAACAAGTGAAAATTTTACAAGCCCCAATGCTTCAACTGATGTTGTAAAAAAACTACTGGGTATCGTGCAGACAGCAACGGGAGGGATAGGACTTATACTGGTAATGCGGGCGGCTTTACGTCTGGCAACCAGTAGAGGTGATGCAGAAAAGATACACGAGGCAAAGAAATCCTTGACCAATGTGGTTATTGGCGTGCTATTTGTGCTGTTTTCCGTCTTTATCTTTAGCTTCTTTGCGGCGCAGGTTCTACGCATACCAGGTTATTCTGTTGCTCCATAATTTTTCCTGTCACCTAATAAGTACGATTGGTTGAATCTCAGAATACGGGGCCGAAACAATGACTCTACCCGACGGGCTTACTGTCAGCATGTATCCGCTGTCGTAATTTTGACAATCTTCAACCTCTGTTTCAAGTGACGGGTCGGAGGGCAAATTCGCTGAATAGCGTGGAGTCAAAATTTCACACAAATTGATGTTGGGTTCCTGCACTGGCTTTGGAGACAAGTCCCATCTGCCCTTGTAATTTCCCGCGGCGATATAGCGTGAAATATTGTCTTTTTGGAGCACATCTTGGGTTTTGTGATCAACAAGGTACTGTGAGGTTGCGTTTAAAATAACCGACACATCCGCCATGCGTTTAGCCTCTCGTGCACTTCGAAATTGCTTTTCAGGATTAAGCGCAACAAGCACAATGCTCATGAGTATCGCTACCACTCCAATTGTCACTAATAGCTCTACCATGGTAAATGCTCTGGTATGTCCCATGCTAATAATTTCAAATAGATAATTTGTTTTGGCGCGTTTTCTTTGGGCCTATCGTGATACTGAAATCACGGGTGGTGTGCCACCATCAGGGGCTTCAGCCTCAGGGGCCGCTACCGTTACTCTTCCTGCATCACTTTGAGCAATTTCATACCCAGTGTCAAATGTACTGCAGTCTGTCCATGCTCCCACTAACGGGTCAACGGGCAAAGCGGCAATATATGTGGGCACCACTGCATTACATAACTCGGTCATACCGGAAACCGCACTCGCCAACAAGGTTGTGCCGGTTGGTATGGCCACTCCGGTGGGAAGCAATCCTCGTGAATCTACTTTTAATTGCGTTACCGCATTGAGGATGTTGTTCACATCTGCGGTGCGCTTTGCATTATTGGCCTGTCTGAATTGACGCGCTGGGTTTATGGCTACGAGCGTAATGGCAAGTAATATACCCACAATACCAATAACCACCAAAAGCTCAACGAGTGTGAAACCTCGAGAACGATTTTGCATAGATAAAAAATTAATAGGTAATAATGATTATGACTTCCATAAAAAGTATAACAAAAATACCCACACGAATGTGTGGGTATTTGAGTGATTACAACGTATGGTTTATCGTGATACTGAAATCACGGGTGGTGTGCCACCATCGGGTGCTTCCGCTGCCGGTGCTGATACGGTTACGCGTCCATCAGTCGTTGTTGAGATGCTGTATCCCAAGTTAAATGCGGCATTGCAACCGGTAAATACTGCGCCCACTGCTGTTGGGTCTGTGGGTAAAGCGGCAATATATGTGGGAACGACCGCACTACACAAAGCGAGAAGACCCGCATCGCTTCCTGCAAAGTTTGTCGCGGTGCCAGGAATCACTACTCCCGTGGGAAGAGCTCCTTTTGTGTCAACTTTCAGCTGAGTAACTGCATTTAAAATTGCGTTCACATCTGCGGTGCGCTTTGCATTATTGGCCTGTCTGAATTGACGCGCTGGGTTTATGGCTACGAGCGTAATGGCAAGTAATATACCCACAATACCAATAACCACCAAAAGCTCAACGAGTGTGAAACCTCGAGAACGATTTTGCATAGATAAAAATAAAATAATAAATCGATAAACTTACACTTCAACTAACAGGATAGTGAAAATTATTTCTCCTGTCAAGGTGTACGTGTTGGGCTGATGGTCTGGGACGGTGCCGACGGTGCATATGCACCCAGCTGTAACACCACATCATACTCATCAACTTGCGCCTCTTGTGTCGCAGCAGAAACACCCACGCTTTGCACCAAATCAATAATGCGCGTTGTTGTTTCAACATCAAAGTTTGGACTGATGAGCATTTTGTTTTCGGCAATGGGCAACGTGCTCATTTGATTGCTTATTTGATAGGCCCCAACCTGACGAAGTTTGTTGTACACATCATCGAACAGTTTTTGTGTTTGTTGCGTATATATAATTTGTACGCGGATTAGTTTGGATTGTGCTGGTGTTGCCGACTCACCAACCGGCGGAGTTTGTTCGACTAATGGTGTATTTATGGCCGAAACCGGCACCACATTTTGCTGCTCTTGCTCTGATGCTTGTTCTGCTGCTTGATGGGCTGCAATAAGCTGGGCACGTTTGCGCGCAATCGCAATTTGATCCTGTCGTGCACTTTGATATTGAAAATACCATATGCCCGCCGCACCTAAAACAAGAAATAGTACGATGACGACCGCCACCCAAGGTTGCACAGGCTGTCGCGCAGCCTCTGCAACATTAATCTGAGGAAGCGAATGTGTGGGGCGTTTTCCATCGAGTTCGAATGCGGGTTGATGAATAGATTTTAACGCATAGAATTCAAAGTGTTTTTTGGTTTCTTCGATGAGATCTGTAGACTGTCCTTTTGGATTTTCTGATTCGTTTAAGACAAGATTAAGATTGGGAAAAATACCAAGCATAGAAAATGCGGATTTTTCAAATGCATGATAAATTGTCGAGAGCAGATCTCTATTGGCGACAAGAACCTTGGTGGAGTAGTCTTTTTGGGGCAGTCGCACAACAACAACTCTCTGCAACGGAACCGCCTCAATAAATGTGTTAATGGTTGATTGATCGAGGATGCGTGTGTGCGTTGATGATGGTTGAAAGGTTTTTTCAAATGTTGCTGATTCTTGAACAATACAGAGTGTGTCGGCCGATCGGATTTGAGAATCAATAATCCATTTGGTCACCGCAGCCCTAAAATCCTCTCTTTTTAAGACGTCTCCATCCATAACCATGTCGGGTGGGTACACATAGTCCCTCACTACTTTATCAGGAATGGTAACTGCTGTTACTTTTGTTTTACCAATAAAAACAACACATCGCCTATGTGGGCGATCCGGAAGTGTTTTGTTTGACTTGAAAAAGGGTGGTGGCATATCTCGTATTTGCATTGGTTCCGTGTGACACAGTCTTGCTGAAAAAGCTCAGTGTAAATAGTATACGAGATAAGCTCGTAAGTACCAAGCATTAATCAATGGCTTGCCAACTCAGAATGCTTGGACCCCCATGAAGAATGAGATATTGAATTTTTATGTTTCTTACGTATCCCCCCGAAGTCCCCCGGGCATGGATGGTGTGTGGTTGGTTTGATTCTGTGGGTGGTGTGTAAAACACCCGCGCTGTTGCTCCGTTTATTTCCAATGTGTCATCTGATGAAAATGTTAATTCGGGGTTTCGTATGAGCCGCAACATGGTGTCTTCGGCGATGGATTCTGCTGCGATTTGCGCATATATACTATGCTGCCATCCGCTCATGGAGTATAAAATCAGACTCACCAAAATCGTGGTTGCGCCAATGATTGTGAGCGATACCACCGTAATGATTATGACCGCCATGAGGCTGCTTCCACTTGTTTTTTTCATACATGATTATAGTTTCAAACTTAACGGAGTCGCACAGTCATTGAATAGTTTCTGGCTCGTTGAGACTGAACACCTATGCCCGCTGCGCTTCTCATTTTTACCACAAATTGTATGGTCACGAGCTCCTGACCATTGACTGATGGTTGGTGGACAAATCGAACGTCTTCAACAACTGTGGTGGGTGAGTTTAGTTTTTCAATAACACCATCCATAATCATAATAAGATTGTGGCCAGTTGGATCATTGTCTTCGCAGTAGTACTGTTCTTTGTTTTGTATGGTGGTACGCAAAATCTGTGATTGGTCTACACATGAGGGGATAAAAGGAATAGGTGGGGTGGGTGTGAGCGTGGGTGTTGGAGTATTTGCACTCGTGGGGCTTAACTCGGGACCGGGCGCCTCATCTTCGACATATATTGTCGCCGTTGACGTGTTATTGGTTATGTCATCATCAACAAGTGTGGTGTAATTGGTGGGGGAGCTCATAAAATTAACTGTGTAAAAATGATTCTCTTCCCAACCAGGATACGACACGACCGATGCGGTATTTTCAATAAGAGGGGGTGCGTTGGGGGCTATTACACCACTTACCAGAATACTCAGGCGGCCACCAGGATGAATAAGCGGGTCTGCATTTGAAGAATGCGAAAAGGCAATGATGTTGCCAGTGCCCGTATCTTCCAACCCACAACGAGCCGGAAAAGCCCTCATGTCTCCTGTGGGGATGCCCGTATTTGCCACAACACAATCCCACACCACACCCATAATGGAATTGGGCACATTATTGACGTATCCAAACGCCCAGGCAGCCTCTGTTGCATCTTGATCGTTTTCAATATCAATGCGCATTTGTATAGGACCACCTCGTACAATGGGGTTGTTGAGCACTGTTTGAGTTACTTTTACACCAAAGCCTCCTTGGCTAATGAGAAGATCATTCAGTCTGAAAATTGCTGTTTGCGCTCTGTTGGTGGTTGACCCAGCGACAAACACATCACCGTCTTGACTTACGTGGGCACCACCCAGATTGGCAACGCCACCATATGCCATGGTCGTTATCATGTTGCCCGTCACCTGACCGAGACGTATAAATCTCAAGTTTTGACCAACCCATGCACTTCCAAACCACCCTGCCCGATCCATTTGATCGTTGGCAGTTACTATCACTTCATTATTAACCAATGAAAGGGCGCTGCTTCCCTGCCAATAATAGGTTAGTGGAAAATCATATGTCCATACAAGACTTAAGTCTGTGAGTCGTCTTTTCTCAACATGAATTCTGGTGCGCAAACTACTTGAATACATGCTTGTTCCTGCGGTTTTTTCAAATCCACCCAGGTACAAATATGTTCCATCGGTTACCATTCCATGCATATCGACCACTCCATTTATACCTGTATAGGAGGTTACTAAAGAAAGGTTGTTCTTATTGAGCTTCTCAATGTACCACTGGGGATTGTTATAGTTGCGATACCCCGATGCATACACATAATCTCCTTCAACCAATACATTAGTGACCGCATTCCAATCGTCTGAAAGATCTATGAGCCGAGAAGCAACAACTTGGCCATTTTGTTTAGATTTTTTTACCAAACTAAAATATGTTTTTGAGTCGCTTGATGTTCGGTTTTCGGCGACATATAAGTGCTCTGCATCAGCGTCAAGGCTTTGTCCTGCATAAGGAAACCATGTCCATCCCAGATTGTCCTCGGTGGACCACACTTTACTTCCGGTCAAGGCGTTATATTTACCTACATACAATCGTGTTCCCCACCAGGTATACCCACTCACATATACATCGGGCCCATCGACCAATATGTCATACAAGCCGCTGCTACCAAAGATCCAGAAATTACTCTCCACGCTCTGTTGCCACACCAACTGTTTGTCTGATTTTCTTATTTTTTGAATAACACCATTTCCCGACTGAAACCAACCCCACGGGCCCCCAATGTTGCTTTTGCCTACGAGGTACACATGTTCATCAGACTCATCAGAGACAACTTGAGTTGCGTATTCGGGAAATGAAGAAATGTTAACCGAATACCATGGTGTCAACGTTCCGCCCACAGGGCCGGTTGGGATAGGGGTGGGCGAGGGAATGGTTACCATCTGACAACTGCCTCCGGCAAATGCACTATATATCTGGGAGAAGCCGGCAACCCGAGCTCGAAAATGTGTAGAGCCCGTCAGAATTTCTTGAGTTAAATCAGCGGTGGTATACATAGTTTGCCACATCGTTTCACCCGCAAGAAGTCGGGTGAACGCAACGCCGTTTGTGCTATATTGCACGCCAAATCTGTCCCCGGGGTTTGCGACCCCCATTGATATGGCAGAGCGCCCAGGGAGCATAATGTAGATGTCGTTGCCCGAATAATATGGCGCATACCAACTGTAGTCGATCCACCCACCGTAGCTTGTGGTGGCAGATATGCCCCACATTGCTCCATAGTTGGGGTTTAGCTGGGGAATCTCTGTATATCCACCGATGGTCGCACCCTGCGCGGCAGAGAAATTCGCATTTGCTCCATTTTCAAAATTCCAGGCGGGGTATGTGGTGCCAGTAAATGAATTGGCAGAGACAGAAACATTGTAAGGGGCCGACCAAGAAACGGCGGTGCATCCTGGGAAAAGCAAGGTGGTGGGAGTGGGGGTCGGGGTGTAATTTACTTCATTAAGCAAAAACAATGCTCCATCTGTGTAGCCCATAAGTGAGCCAGCCAAAAACATCTGCGCACTGGGGTCTGCACCAACTCCACCTACCATTCCAACACCCGTATAGGTGACGTTTTTTGTGACGTTTCCATTTGAAATATTTAAAAACAACACTTTAGCATCTTGCCATGTGCCCCCCGTATTTTCCCAGTCGTTATTAGCAGCAACCACTAGGGTTGATCCGTTGATAAGTGGGTGCGCGTTTGATTGAAAAGTCCCCTGATCGGGCTCTGTATATGACCACGCACTGTTAAGATTGGATATTCTTCGCTTTTCGACACGAACTCTCCCGGTGCCAGCAGGTGTTGATTGGTGTCCAGAAACATAGAAAAATGTGCTGTCTGCAACAACAGAATCTGTGGAAACAAATCCGGAGACACTTGTCCTGGATGAGGCTACAGTGAGATTGCTTTTGTTTAATTTCTCATAATACCAGGTGCCGTCTCTGTCGCCCACAACCACCGCGTACGCCCCACTTAATACCAGATCGCGCGCGATGTCAAAGCCTCCGGTCAAATCAGCAACCCTCGTAGCCTGTGTTGATCCATTCGTTTTGCTTTTTTTTACCACATACCAGCGTTCAAGTGTTGTTTGCCCGCTCACTTGAGTGTCGCTTCCCACCACATATACACTGTCTGAGTCTATCTCCAACCCCAAACCCCTATTTTTGTTCCAACTTGTGGTTGGGCCGATTACATCAGTCGACTCCCAAATTGGGGTGCCGTCTGAGGGATTTAGTTTAGCAACATATAGCTTGCTTCCCCATTCAACATATCCACTCACATACAACCCGCTCCCATCTTCTTTCACATCATGAATCGCTCCGACATAATATCCCAGATATTGTCCGATGGTTTTTGTCCACACGGTGGATTTGTCAGATTTTCGAATTTTCTTAACATAACCCAGACTACCCTCTTCCCACCCGCCCCCATTTTCACCAATATGAGATCTTCCCACAACATATAAATGGGTGTTTGTTGTGTCTGATGTGACCTTAGTAATTATTTCTTTCGATTCTGAGAGATTGTGAACGTACCATGGAGTGAGCGAACCTGTATATATGGTTGGGGTGGGCACTGGAGTCGATGTGGGGGGGGGAAAAGTGGGAAGATTGGTGGGGGTTGGAAACTGGGTTACCAGTGGTGTCGGTGTGTTGGTGGGAAACCCAGATGAGGTAATACAGCAAAACATAGTTTGCAGGAGTCCGCAGTTTCCTCCGATAGTACACACCTGAGAGCCTGAGCAGGTTCTTGGCAGCGAGTTGGGGGCGCACATAGTTTGAGCTAATATGGAAGGCCCCGTTATTACAAAATAAACATTCATCAATAAAAGGAGTGTTCCTATTAGGCGTGCAATGCGAATTCGATTAACGGTGTGATGAAACATCATAATTGTTGTGTAAGCGTTGGTTGCCATGAAGCTAATTCAGACACAGCCCTGTTTACTTCAATATAGTTTTCTGTCGGTTCTTCAAACATCGCCATAAATGATCTAACCACCTGTGCAATATAGAGGACTCTTTGTTCCTCCGCCTTTAATCCGTTGTGATATTGTGCGTTGGCTCCGACAGTTAGGGTGAGCGTGCCCGTTTCAGAGTCGTACTCTTTGCGTGACGATGTCAAAACAATGCCTTGATAATCTTGGGTTGGCTCGTCTGTGTGTGTGTTTAAGTCAGTTTGAAGAATAATCTTTGTTGGGTTAACTTTCACCCCGTTTACCAAAAGTCCGGCGGCTTGATCTTTACCGAGCGCTTTATAGAGCGGATCGCCGGTAGTGATGACACAGGTGATTTCTGTAGTCGACAAACATCCAAGCCCCAGCGGATACATCTGAGTGGTCTCATTACGACCTGACAAACCGCTGTTGTTTGTATCACTCGAAGAGGTATTATTTTGGGATGTTTCATCATCTTGCATCACGCCGGTCATTTGAGCACTTTTTGATGTGACCCCATCTGATTCTTGCTGAGTAAGATTATTGTTTGTTTGAGGGTGGTCGATAGTGTTGCTTGATGGTTTGGTGTCTTGGTTTACGAGCGAAACGTCTTGATTGTTGGTTGGTTGAGTTAGCAGCACATATAGGGTAATGAGCCCTCCTACCACAAAGACAATCAGGATAAGTAATCTTTTGTTTCCATTTTGATTAGCATAAGAAGGCGCTGTCATATAAGATGATTACAATATTGACATAGATTGTTCTGATTTGCAACACTTCACCACCGTCCAATCACCACTTCTTGCAGAGTGGGAGTTTCTGTTGTTTGCGTATTGAAATATGATTTATAGCGAATACATGAGCCAGGGTTTCTGTATGTGGAAGCATCTGACTGTTTGGGGACCTCAAAATAGTCTTGCGAAAAGAAGGTGCTGTCATCACCACCTGGCCCCACATATGCATATTCAACCTGATCACACGACCCGCCACTTGCTTCAGCGACTGCAATTTGGTATGTAATACTGGTGGCTGTGGGTTTTCTTGTTGTTGCAATAAAATAATCAACGCTCGTGGGGCGGGGTAACGAAATAATTGGCGATGTGTATTCTCCGTTTGTTGAACCCTCCACTAAAAAAATACCACCATCATCTGTTTCCCCCTCTTGAAGATTGATCAGCAGGGCATCCTCGTGGGCAAATTCTCTTGGTTTAGATTGACCATATAATCTTTGTAGGTTTTGCTGGGTGGCTGCATAACGAAATCGTGCCAGAATGTATTGACCATCTTGATCGACCGCACTTCGCGCCTGTGTCGCAGCGTAACCCTCAAAAACCGCGGCAAGGGTAAGTGTGATTATCCCAATAATAGAAACAAGCAGTAACGAGCCAACCACCACCTCAACCAGGGTTGTGCCTTGTATACTTCTCAACTTCATAACGAGTACACAAAATTAATATTATATAGTTTCGGGTTGTTCTGATCATCATGGCTCATGGGAGAGAAGAAAAAGGCTTTCCAACGAAAACATCGCGCAGGGTTTTGAAACAGGCTCTCCGTCGACTGGCTTGGAACAAGCGCTGCAATTGTCTGCCCTCCCAAAGAAGCGGTTGTGAAATATGTTTTTGCGGTGCCGTCTGGCCCAACAAACTCATGAGGAGATCCGGCACAACTATTGTTGAGGGCATCAAAAAGGGCTATTTGTGTTTTGATTTCCGTATTTTCCGGTTGAAGAATGTCGGCACGCATTGAGTAAAAAAGGGCGGATCTTTCCATGTCTTTTGTGGAGGATGTATACGTTGAGTATAAAAGCCCAAGACGCTCTTGTTCATCAAGCGCAATGGTATACAGCTGAACATCATCAACAAATCCTTGAAAGTTTTTGTTTGGTGAGTTGGGGTTGCGACCGATAAATATCGGATCTGTGATTGATGGGAGCACCGCAAGGCCTTGCCCCACATCTTGCCCGGACTGACCATCCACAAACAGATTGAGTTTTTCGCCATCATACACAAACCCCACGTGATGCCAAAGGCCATCTGCAACATATGACTGATGTTCGGTGGTGATTGTTTGGGAGCTGTTTTGAACCATTGCGACAGGATAACCTTCGGGGTCTATGGTTAGGGAATAACCCTCTCCCTCCGCTGTTTGTTGGTGCACAACCGTCGCGGAGTTTGGGTTGACTAAGTTGGTTTTTAGCCATGTAAATACGCTTATCTGACCTGATGATGTAAGCATCGCAGAAGATGATGCGGTCATGTACTGAGAAATTGTGGCAAGTTGCGCCGTGTTCCCAAATCTTCCCACCTCAAAATTGGGAGGGCCGTGTAGCTGCATATTGTGTGTACCGCTTGGAGATATGTCTAACTCTGACAACGAGCCCACCAACTCTCCAGACATCTGCCACCACGCCGCAAGCCCTATGGGTATTTCTATCTGACCGGGCCCAAGTGTAAGGTGTGTTTGGGGAGATGATTCATCGACACGAATCCCCGCAAACGAAGATCCGGGAGCATCAAATTCTTGTGTATTCGAGTAACTGTCTGTCTCTATTCTGTCGGTTCGAGACAGATATATGTCAGTGATAAGCGGTGTTTGACTTTCGTTCCACCATATATATATTGATGCTTTTTTTGTTGCAAGGTCAATGTTTTCTCCTTGTGGGGATATTTTTCCAACATCGTCTCTCAAGACATTTTGTATGCGTATAAAGCTCATGAGCCCTTGGGGGTCGGGTGTGGGCGAGATGTCTATGGGCACCAGAACATCTTTCTCTTCTGCGTCCAATTCAAACACGTAGTCTCCGTTTGTTGCTATGGCGCTCCACTCTCGTGATTTAATTTGTTGGATTCGATTTTTTAGTTCTTCTGTTTTCACAATCGCGTCAAAGAATATATTTCTTTCGGGTTGACTACTTGCCATAGCCCCCATGGTGTAAAGAACACCAGGCAACACAATGGCAAAGATTGCAATAGCAAGCAGTATTTCTAAAATAGACTCTCCTTTTTTGTGAATTAGCATATATATGTTGTGCTGTTGAGTTTATATTATTCTATAGAAACAGTGCCCATCCTATTCAAACGAACCGTGTGCTCAGTTCTATCAACTAAATTTTCAATGGTAACGTTGTTTGACGCTGGGTCATAATCGAGTATCTCTCCGCTTTGTGGGATAAATATTAATTGGTTTCCAGTAAGTGAAACTTCACGAAAAACCAGTGTTTTTCCAAGGTTTTCTATGACATTGTCCGGTCTTCCCGGGGTGTAAGAGCAGTTTTGCACATGGGGGCATGAAAATAATGTGTACACACCAGATCCTTCTTCAAAATGAACTCCATGGGGTATGGTTTTTGATTGATTTGGGTCGCTCCCCAACATCGCATATATTCTTTGTGTTTTGATGTGTGCCGTGAGCCTGTCTGCCGCAGTTTGTGCATCTGTTGATGTTTGGACGGTATTTGTCGAAAAATACAACAGGCTTGTCATCATGCTCACAATGCCTACCACCACCAACAACTCAATCAGGGTAAACCCCTCGGTCGCTTTTTCATCTACTTCCAATGGAGCTAATAAGACCATAAATTGGAGCAACAATTGCCAACATCATTCCGCCCACAAGTACCGCAACCATAACGAGCATGAGCGGCTCAAGCAGTGTGGTCATTTCTTTGATTTTTTTACTTGTTTGATAATCTAAAAAATCAGATGCGTCTTGAAGAGATTTGTCAAGCGAGCCACTCTTTTCGCCCACTTCAATCATTTTTCGCAAGATGCCAGGAAACAACTTTCCCTTTCTTCCTATTCCTGATGAAAATTTGCCCCCCTGTAAGACCGCCTGATAACCATCCTCAATGGCATCTTTAACTTGTGGTTTGACCACAACGTCTTTAGAAAGCTCAATTGCACTTGTTATTGGTATGCCTGACAAAAGAAGTAGCGACATACTGCGAGTAAAACGAGTGAGGTCTATGTCCCTGACAAGTGTTGATATTATGGGAAACCCAAATAGCACTTTTAATATTAGCTTTTTTTTAATCTTGTAGATAAGCAATAATGATCCAATTATCAAAACAGCACCTAGAATCGTAATCAGTGTGTTGTTGACCAAAAAATCTGACATTGCGATTAAAACTTTCGTGACAAAAGGAAGGGGTATTCGCAACGACTTAAATACCCCGCCTATCTTTGGAATAATTCCGTAAAGCATACCCACAAGAACAAAGAAGAAGATGAACAGGATGAACATTGGGTACATCATTGCCCCTTTGATTTTGTCACGAAACTCCATGTCTTTGATGAGGGTATCGCGAAGGTCTTTGAGCACTTTATCAAGGGTTCCCGACTCTTCTGCGGCTTTAATTATGCTTATGGTAACTGGATCAAACACACGAGGAAACTGTCCGAGGCTCTCATACACTTGTAACCCTTGTTCTAAGTCGGCTTTTAACGCATGAAGTATGGCAAGCAGGTTTCCTTTCGCATCTTCGGCGAGAGACTCAACCGACTCGATGATAGATATGCCAGACGACAGCATGGTGCCAAGATTTCCAACAAGCACCAGTTTTTCATCGTTGGATAAAGATATTGTTTTTGGATTGATGTGTGAACCAGACATACTTGTTAAACACTTTCTGTTTTGGTAACTCGAATAACCTCTTCCATTGTGGTTAATCCTTGCAAAACCTTGATGAGACCATCTTCAAGCATTGTGGTCATCCCTTCTTCTATGGCCGTTTGCGCTATGTGATCAGAGCTGGTCTTTTGAGCGATGAGCTCTCGAATTTTTGGCGTTACAACCAAAACTTCAAATAGGCCCAGTCTTCCAGAGTATCCCGTGTTTCCACACATTTTGCATCCCACCCCACCAAACACCTCTGTCTGCTCTTGATTTGTCACGTGCTTGTTTGTAACAACAACACCAAAACAATCTGTGATTTGCTTTGTGTCAATTCGTTTGGAGTTTCGACAGTTATTACATATCTTTCTAACCAGCCTTTGTGCGATAATAACGTTCACTGTAGACGCAACCAAAAAGGGTTCGACTTTCATTTCAATAAGGCGGACCATGGCGGTTGCGGCATCATTGGTATGGAGCGTTGAAAGAACAAGGTGCCCCGTAAGAGCTGCGTTTACCGCAATGTTTGCGGTTTCACCATCTCGAATTTCACCCACAAACACTATGTTGGGGTCTTGTCTGAGGATTGACCTAAGACCTGCTGCAAATGTCAGATTAGTTTTTGGATTAACATTGATTTGGTTTACACCTTTTAATCTATATTCAACGGGGTCTTCTATGGTGGTGATGTTTTTTTCTCGCACATTGAGTATTCGCAAGATTGCGTAGATGGACGTCGACTTTCCTGCGCCCGTTGGCCCTGTGGAAAGAACCATGCCAAACGATTTTTCGTATGCTGTTTTGACTCGGTGAAGGTCGGGTGGTCGCATGCCAAGATCAGTTAGAGTGAGTGGTCTTCCGTGAGTTGATAATATTCGCATCACCGCCTTTTCCCCATCAACAATAGGGAGAATTGAAAGGCGTATATCAACCATTTGCCCATTAATGTGTGCACGAATCTTTCCATCCTGTGTGCTGTGATGTTCATCTGTGCGTAACCGCGCCAAAACCTTGAGCCGCGATATAATACGCTCGTGCACAACCTTGGATGACACAGCAACGTCATGAAGCATTCCGTCAACTCGATAGCGAATTATTCCTTGATTGTCTTGCGGCTCCATATGTATATCAGATGCCTTTTCTCTGAATGCATGCTCAAACAACATGTCAACGAGTTGAGATATTGGAGCCTCCTCATCTTCTGCACTTGACTCTTCTTGAGCTTGATCATCTGAAAAATCTTCAAGTGCTTGTTTTATGTCAATTTTGTATACATCAAGCGATTTGTTGATGGCCTTTGGGGTTGCACAAAAAACCAAAACTGCCTCACCTGTTTTGCTTTGAATAAGATCAATTATTTGTCTGTCTTGAGGGTCTTCCATCGCAATTTTAATTCCATCTCGACCCCGCTCAAACACCACACACCTTTTCCTTTTGGCGACTCGTTCTGGCAACACATGCAGGAGGTTATCGGGTATGGTGATATCTGTGAGGTTTACAAATGGCGTACCATACGCCTTGGCAACAAGCTCCCCAATCCTTTCATCGGTGATAAGCTTTCTGTCAACTAAAACATCATAAAGCGATGCGTCTGTGTTTATAAGAACATCGTTTACTTCAACAAGCTGTTCTGGAGTAATGAGCCCTTCATTCAAAACCATCTCTTGGAGTTGTTTATCTGAAAAACGCATGTATTCAATCTAGCAGATACGAAGAACCTTCTCAAGGCCAATAAGAGGCTAAGAGGTAATATGTCCTATGGTTTTTCAAGCACACGCAAACCTGTCCCCACTAAACCAACCGCTATGAACACTATTAGGTGGGCGTTGCCTGTTGCCGGAAATTCTTTTGGGGGTTTGGTGGTTTGTGGTGACAGACTGGGGGTGGGCTCTGTGATGACTCTCTCTATCAAAGGGGTGGTTTTCTCACCCTGCACCGATGTGGGTGTGATTTCTATTTCTTCACGAACATCATTTTTTTTTCTTTGAGAAAAAAAGTCAAAAAGCGAATTGGGGGTTTGTTCACCGTTCACCTCTCCTGCTTCATTAGAGGGGACAATCTTGTCATAAACCCCAAATCTGGTGAATACAAAAAAGGCAATTCCAACAACAATAATGAGCAGTAATAGCGCCAAAACAACCTTGTTTAACTCTCCCATATACCCATAGTATAGCATGTTGTGAGGTGTGCTTCATCTTGATTGCTATTCATGCTCTCGAGCGAGGCTTACGGCAATTATTTGAACTGTCTTGTTGTTTTGACGGACCGCTCGTATTGCATCCCGCATTGTAGAGCCTGTGGTGACAACATCGTCTACCAATAAGAGGGCCCCTTTGAGGTGGTTTGCTGCGTCAGAGGCTTGAAAGGCCCCGTGAATGTTTTTTATTCTGTTTTGTCGAGCTCCGCTTCGTGCTTGTTGTTTAGTTTCTTTGGTCTTTATGAGGATGTTTTCTTTCGTTGGAATACCCACCAACAGCTCAATGGCGCGCGCAATAAGGAGCGCTTGGTTAAAACCACGATCCTTTTCGTGTTTTGCATGCAGGGGAATGGGTGTGCAAACTACATTTGGTTGAGTGCGACACAACCCAAACAACAAAGATAGAATGTGCGGCGGCATATGTCTAGCCAGATGCGTCATAATCTGCGGATTTTTGTCGTATTTAACTCTCCATATTGCTCGCGCAATGCTTTTGTCGTATTTCCAACAAGCCAACACCTTCACGCCCTCTCTCATTTTGTGACATAAGACGCAGGGGGATACAACATCACCCGAGCTATTGCCACAGCTTAGACACTCAATTGTGTAAAGGGGCGTCAATAAACACGCACAACGTAAACACAGCCCACACGCCAATCTTCCACAAATACAGCAGGTTTCTGGGAATATGGCGGTGGACATATTCATCTTCTTTAGCATATCAAAACATCTTGTGTTGCATTTTAGAAAATTATGTTTATTATTTGTGGATAAGTTATCCACAAAATAATCACCTTATGTCAGACGTGGCTGTCTCTTGGCAAAACTTTGTTTCTTCATATATTGATAAGGCTCCAAAAAATGACGTTTGGTCGCAAACCCTTAAACAACTTGAGCTTGAGGGTGTGGATGGTGGTGTCGCGCACTTTACTTGTCCAAGTGTGGGTGTGAAAACTATCGCACTCAACAAACAGGCTGAGGTTGTTTCGATTGCTTCAGCAGTTTTAAGGGTCCCGATATTTTCAATCCTTTGTGAGGTAAAAAAGGCGCCAAGGGATCGTCGGGACAAACAAACGAACGAGCCTCTTCCTATTATGAGCTACCAGCCTTCTCTTGATGACTTGTTGGCTCAAATGGGGCTCAACCCCAAACACACTTTTGAGAACTTCGCTGTCTCAAACTGTAACAATGTGGCTTTTGCGGCTGCACAGGCGGTTGCAAGTCAGGTGGGAAAAACCTACAACCCCTTGTTTGTTTGGGGGGGTGTGGGGGTGGGAAAAACGCATCTTGTTCAAGCGACAGCACGAAGAATCGCCCAGATAAATCCGCATGCACGAATTGCATTTTGTCCTGGTGACCGGTTTACCAATGAAATTATTGAGGCTATTCAAACAAGAAGCACACATAAATTTCGATTGAAATATCGAAAACTTGACGTGTTGATAATTGACGACATTCAGTTTATTTCTGGCAAAAATGCTGTTCAGGAGGAGTTCTTTCATACATTTAACGACATAATATCTCGCGCTGGCCAAGTCATGCTCGTCTCTGACCGCCCGCCACAAGACATACCCGATATTGAAGATAGATTGCGATCCAGGTTCAGCGGTGGGCTCACCATTGACATATCTCCCCCCGATTTCGAACTCAAAACCGCTATTGCTCTTATTAAGGGCAAGGAACGTGGAATCGATGTGGATATTGAGGCGGCAAAGCAAATTGCTCTCATCTCCCAAGACAATAGGGCTGTTGAGGGAACGCTTCTTGCATGTTATGCAAAACTAATAGCAACAAACACCGAAGCGACCCCACCCAAACTGGGTGCTTCTGATATCGAGAGGTACGTCCTAAACTCGAAAGATAGGCAAATAACAAGATCCTCTATAGATAGCACAAATGTGGTTGATATGGTGTGCTCTTATTACAAAATAAAACCCCTACATTTGAAACAGCCCAATAGAATTGAGCACGTTGCCCGAGCAAGACATGTGCTTATGTATGTTCTTCGAGAAAAGCTGAAACTAAACTATGAAGCCATAGCGCGTATCACAAAAAGAAGAGATCATACTACAGTAATACATGGCGTCAGAAGGATAAAACAGGAGCTTGCCCACAACCAACAACTTAAGTCACAGATTGTTGAGATATGCCAAAACCTTAGCCTACCCACAGACTAGCTATTCTCGTCCACACTAATAAACACATCAGATGGCTGTTCTTGAAAACACAAAGCTTGTGTTATACACTTATCCACACACCTACTACTACGACTATTTTATATATCGTTCAACCCATGAACAAAAATCTACTGTCCACACCCGAGCTGATTCGTGTTACCAATAATGCAATTAGGGTGGTTGCTGGTGCACGAATACAAAATGAAAACATTGGAGTTTTTTTTCAGATTCTTGAAGGTCAATTTGTTGTGTTGGGTCTTCATCCAACAAGAATGTATCGCGACAAGATTTTGTTTTCAGAAATAAACCACGAAAACACACCCTATATGTCGGTTGATATGAAAAAAATGCTAGAGTTTCTTCAAAATGTATTCTCGCCTCAGGTGGCAGTCTCTGTGAACGAGAGCAACACCCTTGTGATTGTTTCGGAGAATACAAGCGCTACTTTTCCGGTTTCAATAAGAAACACCCTTCCTGAGCAAAAAGAGGTTCAGGGTGATGTTGTCCGTGTGAGCACAAATCTTGTAAAAACAGCGTTGTCTCAGGTGTTTTTTTCAACATCTTCAGATATGTCTCGACCAGTTTTATCTTCTGCTCGTATTTGTGGTGGAGTTGACAACAAGGTTATGTTTATTACTACAGACGGATTTAGATTATCAATGGTTCAGACGGCGTTTGCATCGCCGCTTACAAAAGATGTACAAGCGCCCGCCTCGCTTCTCCGCGATGTTTTTGGTTTTATTTTAAATGAGAAAGAAGATGCGGACATTGTATTGCATACCGATGGTACCATGAGCATAAAACAAGGTTCAACCACGGTTACCACAAAGCTGGTTGAAGGAGATTTTCCTCCTTATGAAAAAGTATTGGTTAAAATATTTCAAAAAGGAGTTGTGTTGTCAAAAAAACAAATGACTCATGCCATAAAATCAATGGCAGTTTTTGCAAGAGACCACTCTAATATTGTGGTGTTTGATATTAACCCAGAACAACTTTCTGTTCGACCAAAAAAAGAAGCGGGACAAAACACCAAATCCCATGTGCCCATACTTACGGCCCACGGTGATCTTGAAAACTTCTCAATTGCCTTCAATCAAAAATATGTGCTTGATTTTTTGTCTTCTGTTGAAGATGAAAACATCACGATCCGTTTTAATAGGTCGGACTCACCAACTCTATTTTTATCTGGTTCTTTAGGACAAGAAGACTCTCATGAAGGTGTGTTTTTTCAGCACATCATTATGCCAGTGCGACTACAGGAGTAAGAATTGTGATCACAGCTCCCCCAAGCTTTCTTTTTTGTCGGCTTCTGACTTGATGAGATTCAAGAACCTTTCTGTTGAAGAAAGTCTTCGATGACCAACGATTTGGGCGATGTATTCAAGACTAGCACCATTGGTGAGCTGGTGAGCTATGAAAGTGTTTCTGAGGTCGTTTACTGTTGCATTTTGGATGCCGATATCTGAGAAACATCGATTGATGATCTGGCGAATATTTCGAATAAGCATGGGCCTTCCTGTTCTTGTAATAAAGATGTGGGTGTCGGGAAACGGAGGACGAACACGAAGATATTCCTTAAGAGCAGCGCTTGCAGCCTTGTTAAGAGGTACCGATCGAGAACTGTTCTTTCCCGACCAAACAACTATTTCTGCAGACTTAACATCTTCTAACTTTAGCCCTGCGAGCTCACCTATTTTCATACCTGTTTGAAGAAGAAGCTCAACGATGGCAAATGTTCTTGGGTCGTCTTTGGCGACATCTCGAAGACCGCGATACTCTAGTCGAGACAAGATGCGTGGCGCAGCATGCTCGTATTTGGGGTGGGTAATGTCGATTGCCGGATTGTCAACAACAACACCAGAGCTCTTCAGGTGTCGAAAGAAAGTTCTTATAGAATTGAGTTTTCGCGAAGCTGACTTTTTCGTATATCCTTTTTGCTCGATGAGGGTGTTAATAAAGGTCTCAATATCTTCTTTTTGAATCTCACGAACCCCCCTCTTTTGTTTTAAAAGAACATACTCGGAAAACTGCTCAAGATCTTTTTTGTAAGCCACAAGTGTGTATTGAGACTTGCCACCAACACGCAAGCCCTCAATAAACGACTCAATTTCGGCACCCAACACGATATTTGAAGACATATAGCCCATAGTCTACCACAAAGAGAGCTTGTTTTCAACAGGCAGAAAACACTTGCCCCCCCACATGTGTTCGTGTACAATGGCCAACACAGTCAAATATTCATTTTTTATCACTTATGCAAAACCAAGTACACGAGATATCGTCCACAAAAGATTTTCAAGATCTACTTCACACAACAAAAACCCTTCTGGTTGTTGATTTTTTTGCACAGTGGTGTGGTCCATGCAAAATAATGGCGCCCATTTTTGATCAAATCGCCCAAGAATATCCTTCAGTTGTGTTTGCAAAGGTTGATGTTGACGCCCTTGGAGATCTTGCCTCAGAATACAACATTAGTTCAATACCGACCCTTGTGTATTTTAAAAATGGCGCCGTCGTGCAAGAGAGCGTGGGGGCTTCCGCCAAATCACAGATCACCAGCACCATTCTTAAACATCTCAAGTAGTGGTGCTATTCGATAATCGCTCGTTCCTCATCACTTGCAATAACCCGAAACCCGACGTGGTTTTGTGCTGCAAAAAACAAACCCTCCCCAACACCCGCTGATAGCAGAAAATGCTTTTCACCACCAGTAAGATAAAACGTGTCAGATATTTTATCTACCGCAGCAGTCGACTGTTTAAGAATTATTTGAAGTGAGGAATTTGTGATGATTGCCTTGCCGTCGTCGGTGCTAAGGAAGTCTTCCACATCTTGAGTGATGGTTGTCATCCCCAAACCATATTTTCGTGCTCGCTTCGCAAAATTACGAAGATATGCAGCAGAGTCCTTGTTTTTAATAAGATACCAAGCCTCATCCACAATCAAAACACGCTGTTTCTTTTCTCTTCTTATTCGACCCCAAATAAAATCCAAAACAACATACATTGCCACCGGCCTAAGATTTTCTTCTAAGTCTCTTACCCCAAACACAGTAAATAAGTTTTTTATATCAAAACTTGATTGCTGATTAAAAATACCCGCGGCCGACCCCTTAACGTACTTTTCCAATCTATCAGCAAGCTCCTTAGCTTCGGGGGTCTCCATTCCTAAAAAGGCTTTGTACACATCTTCAAGATAGGGAGCCTGATTTTTAAATGTTGCCGGATCGGGGGTAATTCCCCTGTTTTGGTATACAGACACCAAGGCTCTATCCACAATTGCATCCTGTATGGGGCTAATGTCTCCCATCATCACTCGTAAAAGAGAGTGAAGATCTAATATTTTGTTTTGAAGCTCGTCGGGCTCAACCGAATCATGGGGCATCTCGAAGGGGTTAATCTTGTATTGTGATGCGGTAGAAAACTCCACAAATTCACCACCCAAGTTTGAACAGGCCTTGGCATATTCATTTTCCGGATCGATAATAATCACCTCCACGCCCATAGACAACAGTCGGGTCGCCTCAAGCTTCACTAAAAAGCTCTTGCCACCACCAGATTTTCCCAATATGACTGAGTTGGCGTTTTCTAGGGTGAATCGGTCAAATATAATAAGACTTCCATCATGTTGATTAACACCATAGAGAATTCCCTCGTTTCTGGTTAATGAGGCCGTCGAAAAGGGAAAGGTCATTGCGAGGGATGTGGTGTCCATATTTCTCCAAACCCTCAACTTGTCTTCAAAAAGCGGTAGACACGACTTAAAACCCTCTTCTTGTTCAAGAAGTGCGCTTTTTGCAACAATAAGAAGTGAAGCTAAAGTAGAATCAACCTCTTTTGTCAGCGAGTCAAGCTCCTCTTTTGAGTCTGCCGCTATTGTTATATAGAGACCAAATTGAAAAAACCGCTCAGCACCTTTTGCGAGTTCAGACTGAATTAGGAGCGCATCATCAAGTTGAACTTGAACCGTTGGATCAATAACATGGCCTGCTTTTATGTCAGACTCAATGGTTGCTTGCATCTGAGCAATCTTTTTTTTAAGTTCGTTCAACATCTCTTTACTCTCCGTTGGGTACACAAACATAGAGACAAACAGCGGATGATCAAATGTAATAAGGCTATAAAGCCAATTTGCAGAAACATATCGGGGATAACCCACCACATACAGAGTTCTGTAGTATCTTGAATCTATTTTTACGAGATTAAAATCGACATCAACAAGAGCGGGGGCAATAAGATCCTTGGGAGACACAGAACCCTCTGATATTAGATTTCCCACAGACTGTGTCTTAGAGATTTCTCGAGCGGCCTTCTTTTTTCCAAATATACCCATATTATCTTTAATAATTACTGACTCATGATTGGACCTGTATATGTATCAAGAGGAGCAAGCTGCCTTCCCACAGGGGAAGGGTTATAAATGTTATAGAACAACTCAACAACCGATTGTTTTTGAGCCACCTCTGCACGAAGACCTATTTTTGCCAAGAGTCTCAGGAGATGGTCTCGTTTTGGATAAAGCGACGTCTTCGCCCTACTCACCACATATTCCTTGCTTAACTTTTGCATACCCGAAGCACCCATTTCGAGAGGATTAAATGGTATGGTAAAAAAGAACCGCTTTTCAAGAACACTGTTTTTTTTGACGGTTGATCGAATAAACTCTTGATAGCTCTGTAGTGTTTTTTGCAGGAGTGGATTTTTCTGTTGTTGCATTTTAGTTTGTACGTACTCAAGATAGTTTGACACATCCATCTTTTTTGACAAAATAACTATTTGCACCGGAAAAGACAGGGAGTTGAGGAGGTTGCTATAGGAATATATGATTGAGCTCTGCTCTTCAGAAGACAATAAATAGAAATTCACCGCCCCAACCTCAATGATGGTTACTGCCGCATTTCCCTTAAGCAGCACCACATCATCAACCAAATCTTCAATTTCCACAAAATCCTGTGTAGAACCCTTTATGGGTGATGTGGGTTTTTTCATATATTGCTAAACAACGAATACATATTAGTTCAAACCACCACAGGTTGCAAGAGCGGAGCGCTTCATTATGGAGTTTCTTTGCTTACAAACTCGAAGCTTGTTTGAGAGTCATTATGCAGGGTTATTGTTGACGGAGAAAACATGTGGTTGCCTGAGGGGTCCACCAAGTCAATGGCATATGTGCCACTTTTAAGGGGCTGGAATGTTGCAAAAATACCATGTGGATTTGTCTTGAGTATTCTGAGCGGTTTTTTTGTTTCGGCATCCTGCACATAAATCAGTACACCAGGAAGAGGGATTTTTTTGGTGTTAATTACCACCCCGGTAAAAACAGGGTGTTTAAGCGGTCTTTGCTCTTTGGGCGCCCCAATATTTTTCAAGGTTGTATTTTTAGAATGGATCGTTTCGGCGATAGAAGGCGCGCTCGTTTTGTGGGGAATTGATGTGTCGAGAGAGTTAAATAGACTACTAATGCGCCCCTTATGCGACTCAGTGTTTTCTGTCCCCACAGTTTTGACGCTGTTTTTTTGAGAATTTACATACGCGAGAAGCTTCTCCTTGCTGTCTATATGAGCCAAAACCACGTGGGGATCTTGATCAAAATACAATTCGTCAAACAACGGGAGAGCATTGTTTTTTTTGTGAAAAATGTACTGAGTGGGAGAGTTGAGGCGCCTAAACAAATTCTTGACAAACACATCCAGAGGACGATCATTGACAGGTACAAATGCGAATAAAAGACCCACACAAAAAATTACAAACCCAACCACAATGTTGAGAATTTGTATAGGAATAGCGAGGAATATCAGATATCCAAATACACCGGCGAGCAACACAAATCCAAACTGTTTCACCGTCATGAAACCTATGAGTTTGAATTCAAATGTGGTGATCTGACGAGGAATAGGATGTGTTTCCATATTGCTCCATCAGTGTAGCAGAAATGACCTCAATGTAAAACAATGTCAACGCTATCTGTAGAGCACAGGTTTTTGTGTTTCGGGTAGAACAAGGCTCATGCGCCTTTCTATCGTGTTTATTCTTTCCACATACACTTGGACTTTTTGTCCGACACCAAGCCCCTCGCTTCCTCGTAGTTTTGAAACGTGAATAAGACCTTCTACCCCAGGAGCGAGCCTTACAAAGAAGCCATAGCGTTCTTGTCGAACTATTTCGCCCTCCAACAGCTTGTCTTTTGGATATCTTTGTTCAATTTCTGACCAAGGGTCAGGAGTAAGGCGCTTAAGTGAAAGATTAAGCTTCATGTCATTGCGATTCTTTTCAACCACAAACACCTTAATAGTTTTACCCGGTGTCACAAACGAAGCCGCATCAACAACCTTCTCCCAGGATATTTCTGATATGTGAATAAGACCTTCAACACCACCCACCTCACAAAACACTCCAAACTCAGATGTTCCCAACACGCGAGCGTCGTATGTTCCTCCAACCTCAATGTCATCAAATTGTTTAAGAATATCTTGATTGGACATACCACTTATTACTGCTTTTTGGGAGACAACCAGACGATTTTTGAGTTCATCAACCTCCAAAACACGAACTTTTATTTTTTGGCCACTCAACCTTTCAGGGTTGTCCATAAACTCAGGAAGAAGTTGGATTTTGGGTATTACTCCACGAACGCCCATAAAATCAACAAAGAGCCCCCCTTTTCCATATTCACCACACACAACCTCAATCGCCTCCTCTGCCGACTTTTTATCATTAAGAATTTTCCATTTTCCTGTGTCAAAAAATCGAGAGAGTGAAACCACCGGATGCCCGTCGCGATTTTCAGGAGAAATTATTCGAACATGGATCTTTTCGCCCGGTTTTAAATAGGGAAGATAGGTGCTAATGTCTTTCGCCTCTCTATTACCCAAAACAGCAAGGGCTTTCCCCCCCACATCAAACCACGCACTATTTTTTGATATTGCGACAATAGACGCATCAAGTTCAGTATTTTTCTGAAGAGAGACCGGTTTGGCTGATGGTTGTGCGAGAAGCTGTGCCATGACAGACTGGTTGGATGGGGTGTGTGCTTTTTTTGTCATAAAGGGGAAAACGCTCCTTTTGTCGTAAGACAAGGCGAATCTTACTACAATAGCTTGTTTTTTTCAACCGATTGAATAATTACCGAACAATTACCGCACATTCTCCGAACACACAATCACAAATTCTGATAAGATTACCCCATGCGCTTTTGTATAGACACTAATGTATTTTTTTCATATCAAAAAGGCATCGACATTGGGTCCTCGCTTGAAGAGGTTGTTTCTCAGTTGATTGTTGCGACAGAAAAGAATGACATAGAGCTTTTTATGCCACCCCGTATTGTGGAAGAGCTTCAGGCCCTCGTTGAGGCGGAAAGATTGTCTACGGTGCAAAAACTTCTCGTTAGCACCACAGTGCAATCTCCCACTCTACAAACGCACACCATTGGTGCACAAACACTCTATGATTTCGTGCGAGAGTATCGAGATCGAACTCAACAAGGTCTTCATGTCGCCATTGAACTCATACACGAAACGACAAAAATTCCTATTTTCGGAGACAATTTGTCAAAAAAAGAAACACAAAAATCATTACAACCAATTATTGAAAAACTGCGTTCTCGTTATCGTAACGCAACAAGAACGGGTTTTGTAGACAGTCTTGCGGATCTGGATCTCATATTTTTGTCAAAAGAAATTGGAGCTTATTTGATAAGTGCGGATGAGGGGGTTGTTTCCTGGGGACGAAAAATAGGAGTTCGTGAGATGGACCTTGTTTCGTTTGGAAAGGTTTTGAAAGGCACAAACTCCTAAATGGGTGTTATTTAAGCTACACAGTGTTTCTTGGTCCTTCAGAAAAAGAGGGTCTTTCTTCAGGTATAAGCCCATACAGAAATCTTATGATTTTATCGGTAAATGTTTTCGGGGGGTTGGTTAAACACATAAGGTGTTGATTGAGAATTTTCGAAACCTTTATGCGAGTGTCCTCATCTGGCATCACCAGATAACTATGCGCATAGTAGGGGCCATGGGTTACCAAAACAACCAAGCGATATCCTAAGCGCTCGTCAAAATAATAGTGAGAAAGAGCGTCCCACCGGAGCATTACACCGGCAGTTTCAACACCAAACACAGTAATTCTATTTTCTATGATGGGAGGTGGAGTTATTGCAAATATATAGAATAAAAACAAAAGTGCCCAAATAGGAACAACAGTAACCAAATCTCCAAAGAAAAACACAACTGCAGATATCAGTAACGCTACCGCAAGAAAAAAGCGCAACAAAGTGGTAGATCTCTTTTTGAATGGTCGAAGGGGAGCGCTCCACGTAAAAAGAGTTTGGTCAGCCATCTCGGAAGCGACAGGGTTTGATTGATCCACACATACATGGTACGCGCACCACCCCCACAATGTCAAGTAATTGATATTTGATTTTTGGTATAATCGACGCGCATGAAATACTCGATGGAAATCTCTACCAAAACCATTATTCGCATACTTTTAGTACCAACGATACTTTATTTGATTTGGATGAATAGAGATCTTGTTTTCGCACTTTTTATCGCATTTATTCTGATGAGCGCGCTGCGGCCAATAGTGTTGTACCTTCATATACGAAGAAAAATCCCATCCTCCATTGCATCGATACTGGTGATTGTTGTCACCACAACTTTTTTTGTCCTTCTCATTGGTTCGATTATTCCACCTGTATTATCAGAAACAGTTATATTCATTGAACGACTGCCCGACATCATTCGATCAATTAATCCCACCGTTTCACAATATGTCCAAATACGAGAAGTTTCTCAATATGTGCCTGCACTCGCGAACCAACTTGTTTCCATCCTGGGAAACATATTCAGTAACACCCTCTTAGTTTTCATGACACTATTTTTCAGTTATTATTTGTTAGCTAATGAGAAAATTATTGATGAAGGAATAATAAAAAACTTTTTGGGAAGACACTTTGCGTACGAAAAGATTCGAGAGACACTCCGTATCGTGCACGCCGCTCAATCGAGACTGGCAGCATGGTTTTGGGGTGAGCTTATTCTCATGTTTGCAGTAGGCACCCTTTCTTATGTTGGATTTTCTTGGATAGGAATCAAATATGCGCTTCCTCTTGCGGTACTTTCAGGCGCGCTTGAGATACTTCCAAACATCGGCCCGACAATAACCGCCATAATCGCAACATTTATTGGTTTTGGACAATCGCCCATGATGGGTTTTGCCGCCCTTGCTGTCTCTTTTGTGGTTCAGCAATTTGAAAATTATATTCTTGTTCCCTATATAATGAAGAAGGTGGTGGGCCTAAACCCCATTATCACTATACTCGTTGTCATACTGGGTATGCGCTTGGGGGGGCCTCTTGGCGCACTTCTTGCTATCCCAACGTATGTTTTGGTGGAGTCAATTTATCGCGAAATCTACCACACCAAAGCATGACACGCGATAATTATGCGGTAAATGTGCGGTAATATTCTTTCACTCATAAATGAAAATTGCAATTCTTGGCGGTGGTGTTGCAGGGCTCGCCGCGGCAACAAGGCTGTCTCAATTGGGTGATTATGAAACTCATATATTTGAATCAAGTCAACAATTGGGTGGGCTTGCGGGTGGTTTTTGGGGAAAGGGCTGGGAGTGGCCACTTGAAAGAGCGTATCATCACATCTTTGGCACAGATACAGACATTATTGAGCTTTTGGATAGCACCAAATATAAAGGTGTTTTTTTTGCCACACCCACCACAAGCAGTCTCTATAAGAGGGGGTCGAGCTATGAAACATACGCCTTGGACACCCCACTGAACCTTCTCAAGTTTCCCCTCATCTCATTTTTCGACCGATTGAGGTCGGGTGCCGCCCTAGCGCTTCTTAAAGTTATGCCACATCTTCCTTTATTAGATCGTGAGACTACCGAAAACTTTCTTACAAAAACCATGGGCAAAAACAACTTCGAAACACTGTTTGGCCAGATGTTTCGGAAAAAATACGGTAAATATGCGGGAAATATTCTCGCTGCATTTATCTGGTCTCGAATCCGCGCCCGTACCAAGGCCTTGGGATATATGGAGGGGGGATTTCAATCAATGATTGACCATCTTGAGCATTATTGTGTTGAGCGGGGAGTACAAATACACAAAAACGCTCGAGTACAATCGATTTCACCGGTGGATGATGACAATTCCTCCATCACCCTGCATCTTGCCGAAAGCGACAACCTCCAAACAGCATTCGATTTTATTATTTCAACACTCCCTTCACCCATTCTCGCGTCTGTTGCAAAACCGCTTCTTCAAGCCCCAGAGATACATAAGCTCACCAAGCTCAAGTATTTAAGTGCACTCAATTTAATCATCGAAACAGATGTCCCGGTTTTTACAAAAGAATATTGGGTGTCTGTTTGTACTGCAGACCTTCCAAACCTTGTATTTGTTCAGCACACTAATTTTGTCGATAAAAGACACTACAACAATAAACACTTGTTGTACATTTCGGGTTACTATGAGGACACCGACCCTATCATGTCATTGTCTAAGGAAGACGTTTTGCAATTGTTTCTTGGTCACATCCGCACCATTCGAAAAGATCCATTTCTGGTGGGCGAATCTTATCTTTGGAAAGCGGGATATGCCCAACCAATTTTTGATTCAGAGTTTTTGAATAATATGCCTGAAATGTTTACTTCACATCCCCGTTTGTTTCTTGCGAATTTGGACATGACATATCCTCACGATCGAGGCACCAACCATGCGGCAAGACTAGGGGTTGAGGTGGCGAACCGTGTGATGCAAGAGGCGTTGAAACATCGTGTATAATCCGCTTCTTATGTCGCAGAAATCACGTCAGTTTAGTGCGGTTAAACCAAAGATGATTGATGTCGCTCAGATAGTTGACTTAATAAACTCTGATCCCACCCATCTTATTCCGCGAACAAAGCAAGAGGTGGTCAAGCTAAGACTTTCTTCCTGGAGAGTGGTAAAAATTGACAATAAAGTGGTGGGGTGTGGGTGTTTGGAAAAATATTCAGAAAGAATTGCAGAGATTAGATCGTTTATTGTAATGTCAGAATATCGAAGCAAGGGTGTGGGCACTGTTATACTAGAAAACCTTCTGAGATGTGCGCAAGAGAACCAATTGGTTTTTGTCGTTACATCACGACCGAGCTTTTTCCAAAACAACTCTTTTGGTTTCTTTTCTCAAGAAAAATACATTCTATTTCATGAGCAGAAACACAATCAGTCCAACAAGAAATTGCTTAAGATGGGGTAGTGGTCAGAGTATCCCTTATACCCATCAAGTCGAAGTGTTCCCGCACATTCTAAGCTGGATGAATGGAGGATGTAATCAAGTTTAAACTTGTGATTGAGAAACATCTTGGACTGCTCTGTGAATGTGAGATTTGAAGTTGCTTCCCGCAGATTGTGTTGTGAAATAAGCCGTTCAAGTCCCCGTCGCATAAACCAGTAGTTGAAGTCTCCCAAAACAAGCGTTGCGTGTCCGGGTGTTGTGTCAAACTGATCAAACACCTCTTGAAGTTGCCTTTGGCGGACCACATTACTTGCTACCACATGGGTGAGGTGCACGTTATACACATTAATCGGTTTATGGTGCGCGCCCGCGTGAACATATGTGCTTCTTAAGACGTTTCGTGGCCCTTTTCGAGTAATAACACCCACAAGGACCTCATAAATAGACTTGGGGAGAGGAATAACCTGAGATCCTATCTGACAAACAGTTTTTTGATTGTAGAATGTTGCGAGTCCGTACACCTGCCTGATTCGATAGAACGAATCGGAAGTGGCACCCAACACATATCCGGGAAGATACCGGTCAAAGACACTTGGTATTCCCAGATTTACCTCTTGCAAACAAACAATATCGGGCTTATGTGATTGAATAATGGAGGGCAGAGCAACCAAGGCTTTATTGAAACACACATTGTATGTAAGCACAGAGAGACTTTGATTTGCATGTTGTCGCTTTGTAGCTCCCAACGACGATAATAATTGTTCCTGCAACTGGTTCTGTCCCCCTTCAGACACCGCAGGCTTCAATCTGTGAAGCTTCATGTGAGGAGTCATGAATAGTATTAGGAACTCTTTTTAAGTTGTGCTTTGAAATAGTCTACGTACGGCACATTTTCGGGGTTTACACCGCGAAGCGCCGCGGTGTATATTGTCATATACGACGAAAAAACCAGCAGTTCTAGCACTTGACCAAGGTGGGTCTCGGCCCTCAGTTTATGAGATAAGACCTGGATTTCGTTTTGTTTAATTACATCATGAGTGATCTCGAAACGTCGCCTAATTCGCTCATCATAGAGTCCACTCAAAAAGCTCACAAAAACAGCAATAGACTTGTGTTCTGCGGGAAACCGCAATCCCTCCATCATATGATGGTTGAGCTCGGGAATTACCCGGAAGGATGCTATACCCTTGCTTGTTTCGTTTACTTGATTTTGTACACAATTTCCCACTCCCACCAAGTGCTCTGCCACCAAAAAGTAGGGATATTTGTTTGTAATCTCACCGGCAAATTTCTTGGCCAAATTTTCCTTAAACGGACAATGTATGCCATACCATGCATCGAAACGTTCAACGTTGCCCAAATCACGCCGCATGTTGTCGAGATAATCCTCAGAAGAGCCCTGAAACGCGTTTAATGCCAACAAAATCCCAAGAGTGCTTCCAATCGTATATCCAAACCCCATACGAGGTTGTTTTGAAGGGTTGTGTTGTTCGTTAAAAGTTGCAAAAGGATAGTGATTTGACTCAAGCCACTGTTGAAGGGGTCCTCCGACACAAAAACCCACAATACAGGCGGAGCGTTCGTGCGCCTGTTTCGCACACGCTAACACCTCCTCGGTGGTTCCAGAGTATGAACTGAGCACCACCAGGGTATTTTGATTTACAAATCCGGGAAGAGAGTAATCATCACAAATGGTAAAGGGAACACGCAAGACATTTTTATACAAGTGATACACAATAAGACCGGGAAATCGTGAGCCACCCATGCCACAAAACACGATATTGTCGTAGCGCATATAAGTAGATGGGTACGCGAGGGCCCGCATTGTTTCGATGGCTGAGGTAGTTTGTGCAGCGAGCCCCTGCACTGAACGAATAGCCGCATCGCCGCCCAAGCGAGAAACGATAAAGGATATGTTGTCGAGTTGATGTGTCATAGTCTTGGTATAGTATCAAAATACTCATGTATAATGCAAACAAGCATCATTTCCTCCCTCTGTTTTTCATGTACACCTCATTCGCACTTCACATCATCAGGACGATGAGAGTTAATCAATGGACAAAAAATCTTGTGGTGTTTGTTGCCATCATATTTTCCGGAAAACTATTTGATGCAGAGCTTTTCGCTCGTTCACTTGTTGCCTTTTGCGTCTTTTGTTTACTTTCGTCGGCTGCGTATATCATGAATGATTTGGTAGATGCACCTGCTGACAGAAGACACCCGGTTAAAAAAAACAGACCCATCGCATCAGGGGAGATATCAACCATACAAGGACTCCTTCTCCTTATTTTTCTTGTTTCTGTTGCTCTTTTAGGCGCCATATTGTTTGACATCATGTTTTTCATGCTTGCAGTAGGTTTCTTGCTTTGGCAAGTGATGTATTCATTCATTCTTAAATCTTTTGCAGTCATAGATATTTTTGCAATCTCATTTTCTTTTGTCATTCGTGCACTTGCGGGGATGTTAGTAACGGGGTTTCATATACCTGTTTGGTTGTTTCTCACCATCTTTTTTATGTCTCTTTTCATTGCTTCAATTAAACGCAATGCGGAGCTTGCTCTCGCGGGTTCTGATGCCCGCCATACGTTGTCAAAATATAACCAAAACTTTCTCAATTTTCTCATATATACCTTTTCTACTGCCACCATCATTGCCTACTGTCTGTACAGTTATATTGAACAACCACCCTATGTCCTGACCCCTGTTTCCATATTCTTTTCTTCACTCTTCCCTGGGTTTGAAGGGAGAAAGCTTATGACACTTACCATTCCAGTTGTTGTGTATGCGATTGCTCGCTATGGTCAATTGTTTTACACCCGTATTGAAGGTGAGCGGCCGGACAAGGTGGTGGTTTCTGATGTGCCCCTTATGATGGCTATGGCAGTCTGGGGCGTTATGATAATCGTGTTTATCTATCTTCTGTAAAACACTCACCTCATCGGGAGCATGATCCATACTTGATGACATACACAACGATCAATCGTGATGTGTTTTGATATATTGAAAAGACATGCATCATTAAGCATACTAGGGCACTATCAGTTATAAGATATTTATAAATCATGTCCACCGCCGTCACCAAAGAAACCAAAGATCCACGCCAACAGGCTGTTTCTGCAGCGCTTGAAAGCATACAAAAACAATTTGGAAAAGGCTCCATTATGCGCTTAGGCGATACTCCTGCTGAGCCCATGGACGTTATATCAACCGGTGTCATGCCCCTTGATGCGGCGCTTGGTGTGGGGGGTATTCCTAAAGGAAGAATTGTAGAGATATATGGTCCGGAAGCCTCAGGCAAAACAACCATTTGTCTATCAATTATTTCAGAACTTCAAAAGGCGGGAGGCGTCACTGCATTTGTTGACGCAGAACACGCCCTGGACCCTGTATGGGCTAAAACGCTCGGTGTTAAGCTCGAAGACCTTCTTGTCTCTCAGCCCGACACCGGCGAGCAAGCGCTTGAGATTGTAGAAACATTGGTTCGATCGGGAGGAGTGGATCTTATTGTGGTCGACTCAGTTGCGGCACTTACACCAAGAGCAGAGATTGAGGGTGAGATGGGCGACGCGGTGGTTGGATCTCAGGCACGACTTATGTCTCAGGCTCTTCGTAAGTTGACTGCCGTCGTGAGCAAGTCAAAATGCACAATTTTGTTTACCAACCAACTGCGTTTGAAAATTGGTGTTATGTTCGGTAATCCTGAAACAACACCGGGTGGCCTTGCGATGAAGTTTTATTCATCTGTGCGTATGGATGTGCGAAAAATTGAGACTCTTAAGAAAGACGGACAGGTGTATGGCTCAAGAGTGCGGGTGAAAGTGGTGAAAAATAAAGTTGCCCCACCATTTCGTGAGGCTGAGTTTACCATCGTAAGCTCTGGCATTGATAGGCTTGAAGCTTTAATTGACACTGCACTTATTCAAGGGGTTCTCACCAGATCGGGCGCCTTTATTAAACACGCTGACAAGACGCTGGGACAAGGAAAAGAGCAAGTAAAAGATGTTTTGATGCAGGAGGATAAACTTCGCCAAAGCATCGTGAGAGAGGTAAAGGAGAAAATGAAACGAGTGTAGCCCTAGCGCTTGTGAAGATCTCAGTATATAGTGCTTGCATATTTATGACGCGCACTTCATAATAGATACATGAGCATCTCAACTGGCATTCAACACAGGCGCTCTTCCGGCCAAGTGCTCTTGTTGGGCCTCATGCTTGTAGCGCTTATTACCACCATTGTGGGGACCGGAGCTCTTCAGACCATTAGCTCAACTCAAACTACCAAACAAACAGAAGAGGCTCGTCGGGCCGCCAATATCGCGCGTGGTGCGCTTGAGGCGGGCATTAATGATGAAGAAATTGACCCCGGCACCTTTTTTTCAAACGTTAACCCAGACGCCTCAACCCAAAGCATAGTCAATAAGACACCCACGAACCAGTATGTTCACTCTGACGTTGTGCAAAAAGATGGACAACTCTTGTTTTACCTTACTGATTTCAATACTTCCACCAATACATTTGGTTCAGAATATTATGATGGGGGAATTCAGGTGTTTTTTGGCACAGAAGGCTCGTGTCCCGAACTAGAATTACTTGCAATTGGTCCGGATAATCAGGTGATAGACCGAAAATACTCAGGTGCCTTGCCCGGATGCTCGGGCTCTCTCAATCACCCCGATGCAATTGCAGTAGAGAACGCTTCTGCAGAACCGTTGACCTGGGATGGGAATATCACAACGTTTAGTGGAAAATTGAGTTTGACCGTGAATAGCGCCCAAGAAGTCAGACTACTGGTTATTCGTCCGTTTTTTGGATCCACCAAAGTAGGATTTGTTGGAGTGGGAAATGATCTTATGTCTCAGGGAAGGGAAATCTCAAGCACAGTGAGAACCATCGATGGAGCTCAAAGAACCGAGACCGTGTATCAGGCCTATCCTCAAATTCCTTTGTCACTTTTTGCAACAGTATTGTAGCGATGGGTGAGCGGGCACTCATTAATTAAACCGCTCCACAAACACTTCTGATTGGGGATAGTTTGCAAGCACAAACTCCTTAGTGTCCACGACAAAGTTCTTCCCCCCACACACATATATTTGATATGTGTCAGAGGGGAGCGCATTGAGATTTTTTTGTATTCGTCCAAGTGCGTAGTGAAGCCCCAAAGGCTCATCGGGCGGAGAAAGAGAAGTTTGTTGAGAAAGACACACGGTGAATCGACACACGGCATTCATTTTGTTCCATAGTAAAGACCACTGCTGCCACTCATCAAGCAAGTAGAGATCTTCTGTTGTTTTCATCCCCCAATATATGTGCACGGAAGGGGGTTCGTCCATACGCGCCAAACACTGCATCATAGCTCGAAATGGCGCAATGCCCGTTGAGCTTGCGAGAAATACGCGTGCAGGATGCGCGTTCGCGTCTTTGAGCACCAAATTACCAGCAGGACCCGTGCATTGAAATACAGACCCAAAAGACGCGTGTGCCAGCATTGAGGTTCCTTTGCCATCAGCAATATGTACAATGAGCAGCTCAAACGAAGAACAGGTGACCACCGGACCTTTTGGTGACGATGAGATGGTTGCCTTGGTATCAAATCCTGCAAGCGAGTACGATCGCACAAAGCGAGCACCATCTAAGGGGTTTTGGAAAACGAAAGATACAAATTGGCCAGGAATAAAAGAAATCGCGCCACTTTTCACTTCAAATGTATATAAAGAAACTGAAGGGGTGAGCTCTTTTTTTCGTGAAAGTGTGCAGGCGAATTGGTTTATTGGCATATGATTTCAATTGCAATTAACAAGTATTGTCAGTAGAATACCACAGTTGATTACTATTTCGAAGAAGAAATTACAACAAAAGTTCTTGTATACCGTTTTTCATATTTTGCCATGCTACATTTAGAATATATATCTCGTTGCATCAACACGACCCCACGTCGTGCGCAAGGGGATTATGGAGTATAAGGCGGCACTACGTAGAACTTCTATCTTCTTCGGCAACAAACAAATCCTTAGGTTATGTTCAAATTTTTTCAGAATCTATTTATCCCGAAAGAGGCCATTCAAAAAGTTATTGATGAAGCAAAACAAAAGGCACGTGAAATAGTGCTTAAGGCCAATGAAGATGCGGTCAAAGTTCGGCAGCAAGCTGAGGCCGATGCACGCAAAATTACCGCTGAAGCTGTGCAGGCAGAAAAAGAGCTCAACAAGGCGCGATCGCTTCTTGGTCAAGAAAAGGCTGAAGTCCAAAGAGAAAGACAGCTTTTTGAGGAAGAAAAGAAGCAAATTGCCCTTCAGAAACAAACTATTGAATCGGTAAAAAAAGACATTGAGGATAGACGAGAATCTCTGCTTACCAAGCTAGAACACATCGCCTCACTCACCAAAGAGCAAGCAAAAGACATGATCATGCGTGGCGTTGAGGATAAGATGAAAGAGGATGTCGCAAAAAGGTACACAGCGTTTGAAGAGGAATTTAAATTGAAAGCAGCGGATAAAGCACGAGAAATGCTTACTGATGCCATGCGATTTGGTGCAGTTGACTATACCGCGGAGTACACCCTTTCTGTGGTTCATTTGCCCAGCGACGACTATAAGGGGCGCATCATTGGAAAAGATGGAAGAAATATCCGTGCGTTTGAGCTTGCAACTGGAGTAGATGTTGACCTTGATGAAGAAGGCGTGATTAAGCTTTCAAGCTTTGATGCGGTACGGCGAGAAGTGGCGAGAGTCTCTTTGGAGCGTTTGATTCAAGATGGTCGCATCCAGCCAGCCCGTATCGAGGAAATAGTCAAAAAAACCCAAAACGAAACAGAGAAAGAAATGCTTAAGGCGGGTGAAGACCTTTGTCATAAGTGTGGGGTATACAACCTGCCGGTTGAGCTCATGCGGCTTCTGGGGAGATTTAAGTATCGTTTTTCTTATGGTCAAAACATGATATTACACACCCTTGAGGAGACTCGAATAGGTATTGCGCTTGCACATGAGCTTAAATGTGATGTAAACACCGTAAAGCTTGGTTGTTTGTTTCATGACATTGGCAAAGTGATTGCAGATAAAGAAGGAAACCACATCGATTTGGGTGTTGAAATTCTTACAAAGTACCGCTTTCCTCAGGCTGTTATTGATGCGGTCGCCTCTCATCATGAGGATGTTCCGTTTAAATCGGTTGAGGGTGTTGTTGTTTATATAGCTGACGCAGTATCGGGGAGTAGGCCAGGGGCGCGACACGAAGACATTCAACAATATGTTCAGCGTATTCAGACAATAGAAAACATCGCCAAGACTAAACAAGGGGTAAAAGAAGCATATGCCCTTCAGGCTGGTCGAGAGCTTCGAATTATTGTGCGTCCGGACGCAGTGTCTGATGCGGAACTTGTCATATTGGCTCAGTCAGTCAAAGACGAGCTGGAGAAACAATTTGAAGTGTTTCCCGGACAGATTACCGTCACTGCAATTCGAGAAAGCAGAGTACAAGCGACAACAAAAATATAACGTGACATTGTTGGTGAGCACAGAATCATTGTGAGAGTATGGCCCGCTCCAACAATTTATGTTTGATACAGATAGTCACAATAAGATGATTTTATTTGTGCTTGACAGGAAGCCACGCGCCCGCTACCATGCGCATATACGTTTCTTGTTATAACTTGCTGTCTCTATAAAAAGGAGGTGAAATACACATGACAAAAGCTGACCTCGTAGCACATGTTGCAAAAAAAGCAGGCCTCACCGCAAAAGCATCAAAAGACGCAGTGCAGGTTGTGTTCGATACAATCGCAGCCGCATTGAAGCGCAATGAGAAGGTTGTGGTTACAGGATTTGGTACATTTCTCGTCAGAAAGCGCGCTGCTCGCAAGGGCCGCAATCCTCAAACTGGCGCAGAGATTAAGATCCCTGCCACAAAGACACCCGGATTTACTGCAGGTAAATCACTCAAGAGAATGGTGAAGTAAAACCCTTGTTTTGCAACCGTCAAAATACTTTGATGGTAAAAAACCCTGACAAATGTCAGGGTTTTTTTATGCATCATTAGAAAATCCTGGTATAATGATTTTCATATGGGAATTGGGACCATCCGATTCGTATTTTTAGCGATCACCACAGCTCTTTTATTGCTCCTTTTAGGTACGTCATCTGTGGTCGCACAAAAAACTTCTTCACGCCCTGCCGACCTCGTGAATAATGACAAAGTTATTTATTCACTGCCAGATGTGGGAAACGTCACACCAGACCACCCCCTTTTCGTTTTAAAGCAAATCAGAGATAGTTTTGTCTTAGCACTTCCCCAAGACCCCATTTCCCGTGCCAAAACGTTGATTAAAATGAGCGACAAGTACACGGTTTATGGATCTCGACTTGTCTCGTTAAGTCGGATAAATCGCGCTGTTTCAAGCTTTGAATTATCACTGGATCATCAGGCGAGCCTTGAGAAAACACTAACAGAGGAAGCGGCGCGAACATCTCAACAAGAGCCTGAAATAGTGAGCCAATTGCGTGAAACCGCAATCCAAAGCAACATAAAACAAGCTGAGATACTACGCACCCTTATAGATGGGGTACCCTCCACGGAACAACCGACATTTATGGGTCTGCTTGACAAAAATATGCAACTGCGTAAACGATTGCAGACGATAGAATAAAAAGTACTGCTGCAAAAGGCAAAAAACGTAATCTCCGCATCATGAAGTAGCCTAGATAATATACACATCTCCCGATTGACTACGCGCAACAGTTCTTTTGTATCAATGTACATGGACACATTTGTTGTTATTTTGTGTGCTAAGAATATTTCTGTTCGTGCGGGAATTATTTCGTCGAAAAAGACGCAGTTGATATATTCTGATATAGAAAGATAACCTTGCAAACACTATCTGTGGTGTTTAATATGCTTTTCAAACACTATACCATGAAATGCATCTATTGCAAAAATCCAGAATCAGACGTAATGGAAACGCGAGTGAGCGAAGATGGTATGACGGTGCGCCGACGTAGAGTGTGTAACAAATGCAGTAAGCGATTTACCACCTATGAGCGAGTGGAAGATGTGCCCCTATTTGTCATCAAACGAGATAAGAGGAGGGAGCAATTTGATGCTGCAAAGCTTAAAAGCGGCATCATGAAAGCGGTGGGCAAGACTAAGGTGACATTCGAACAGATAGATTCAATAACCAGCGTAGTTACTACCAAACTCATTAGTGCAGGATCAAGTGAAGTTACGTCGCGCAAGATAGGGGAGATTGTTGCAGAGCAACTTAAGCGCATCGATAAGGTTGCATATATCCGCTTCGCAAGCGTGTTCAAGCGTTTTGAGGATTTGGATCAATTTGCTAAGGAACTGAGGAAATTGTAGTGCATTATTTGTTTATTATTAATTTTTTCCGCCTATGAAGCTGTCTGGGATATCAGAAAAGGTCTTTCTCGACCGTTATGCAATGAAAGATAAACAAGGTCATCCTATTGAAAAATCTCCAGAAGACATGTGGCAACGAGTAGCTCGTGCAGTCGCGGGGGCTGAAAAATCATCCAATCTTAGGAAAAAATACGAAAAAGACTATTATGAAATCATGACAGACTTCAAATTTGTACCCGGTGGCCGTATTTTGGCCGGGGCAGGAACCGGATATGATGTGACGTACTACAATTGCTTTGTTATTCCATCTCCTCAAGATTCTCGCGGTGGCATCATCGACTCACTGAAAAACATGGTTGAGATTATGGCGCACGGTGGAGGGGTGGGCATAAATCTTTCTTCTCTTCGTCCGCGTGGTGCACGCGTTACAAAAGTTAATGGCACTTCTTCAGGCCCTATGAACTGGGCGGGACTATTTTCTTTGGCGACTCGAGATATTATTCAACAGGGAGGTACACGGCGGGGCGCGCTTATGCTCATGTTGTGGGATTGGCACCCTGATATCTATGAGTTTATCACCGTCAAACAAGACCTCACCAAAATTTTGGGAGCAAACCTATCGGTGTGTGTTTCTGACGCTTTTATGGAAGCGGTTGAGAAAGATGGAGATTGGGATTTGATGTTTCCCGACACAAACGACCCAGATTACGACAAAGTATGGGACGGAGACATTGAGGTGTGGAAGAAGAAAGGTAAAAAAGTGCGTGTATTTAAAACGGTCAAAGCGCGAGAAATGTGGAACCTGATTTGTGAAGCGGCGTGGCGATCTGCTGAGCCGGGAGTGGTATTTATGGAGCGGTATAATAAGCTCCACAACAATTATTATTGGAATAGAATTAACTGTGTGAATCCGTGTGGTGAGGAAGGGTTGCCCCCATGGGGAGTGTGTAATTTGGGCTCAATCAACCTTTCAGCCCTCGTAAAAGGAGATGGGGTCGATAAACCCGGAGAATTTGATTATGCACTTTTGGCACACATCACTCGCTTAGGCGTGCGCTTTTTGGACAATGTAGTAAGCATGGACCCCTACATTTTTAGCGGTATCCGTAAAACACAACTTGAAGGAGAGCGAAGGATAGGTCTTGGCACTATGGGGCTTGGAGACGCTCTTATAAAGATGCACTTACGTTACGGTTCAGCCGAGTCGCTTCATGTCATCGACAAAATCTATTCAGTGATACGCGACAACGCATATGATGCGTCTGCCGAGATTGCAAAAAGCAAAGGAGCCTTCGGTAAATTTGATAAAAAACTGTATCCTGACGGTGCATATGTCAAGACGCTTCCCGCTCCGATACTCAATAAGATAAAAAGATATGGCATCAGAAATTCCATATTAACGATGCAAGCCCCAACCGGCTCAACAAGCCTTTTGGCGGGGACAACTTCGGGCATAGAGCCAGTTTTTGAGTTTGAATTTACCCGCCGCGATAGGATTGGGACACATGTAATTTATCACCCCCTTTGGGACAAGTATCGAGAAACTCACAAAGATAATCTGCAAATAACCAAAGAAGGTGACAATGAAAGGTATGAGCGTCCTGCATGGTTTGTTTCATCGGCCGACTTGACGCCCGATGAGCACGTTGATGTGCAATCCGTCATTCAAAAATATGTTGACGCATCAATCTCCAAAACGGTAAATGCGCCTAATGCCTATACGGTTGATGACGTCAATAAGCTATATATGCAAGCATATAAAAAGGGTTTAAAGGGGATCACGATGTTTCGAGATGGCTCACGCGAAGCCGTGTTGGAGCGGGGAAATACCGCCGCAAATGCCAAATCGAAAGTTGAAGGTGAAAAAGCACAGATTAAGGACCAACCGCTTATCGACCCATCTATCGTGCCCGTCAAGCCTCGACCTATGGTGGTGAGCGGTGCAACCTATCGGGTAGAAACGCCCGTGGGCAAAGCATACATTACTGTTAATTCAAGCAGCTCAGGAGATCCGATGGAAGTGTTTATTAACGTGGGTAAGCCGGGTGCTGATGTATATGCTATGGCTGAGGCATTAGGCAGAACCATTAGTATGTCTTTGCGTTTCAATACTCAGCTTGCCCCTATTGAGCGTGTGCGCAAAGTAGTTGAAGAGCTGGAGGGCATTGGGGGGAGTCGTACGCTGGGGTTTGGCAAAAATAGCGTCAAATCACTTCCTGATGCGGTCGCAAAGGTGCTGGCCACTCACTACAGCTTGCATGCCACTCACGAACCACATGCGATGATAGCAAATGGAAATGGCAATGGCGCACATGTGCATGCTCAGGCAACACCCGTTGTGTCGACTGTCGCAGCAGTTTCAGCGAGCGATTCTCATGTACAAGTGGCGACAGCGGTAGTCGCCCATGTACCCAAGCGCAAAGTGAGCTATGATTTATGCGGGAAATGCGGAGAGGCGTCACTAGTACATGAAGAGGGGTGTAAGAAGTGCTATAGTTGCGGATATAGCGCGTGCTGACGGGAACATAATACGTTATACGTGATACGTAATGCATATATATGCAGCACATGAACAATGATACGGAATATCACAGAAGACTGAAGAGTATAATGGAGGATTTTGTTCATCACGTGTACGATGTAACTGAGGATTTCCCCAAAAACGAAATTTTTGGTATTACCTCACAATTAAGACGAGCCTCTTTGTCAGTACCACTGAACTACACGGAAGGTTTCGCAAGGAGGAGGAAGGCAGCTCTCAGACAATTTTTAGAAATTGCATATGGCTCATTGAAGGAAAGTGAGTATATAATCCATTTCGCGGGGAAGAGAGGTTACATCAAAGATCAAGATCTGGATAAACTGCTTGAACAACTCGATAAGATAGGTAAAATGTTGTGGGGAATTATGAAAAAAATTGAAAAATAAAAGATGTATTAGGTATTACGCATTAAGTGTCAAGTTTATGGTCAAAATCTATTCAAAAACCGGAGATACTGGTGAAACAAGTGCTTTGGAGGGGGGGCGCATCCTCAAGTCTGATTTGATGATCGAAGCAAATGGTGCGGTAGATGAGGCATCGAGCTTCATTGGATGGGCGCGTGAAACGGTGGAAGATGATAAGGCACGGGCCCTCTTAAGCTCGGTACAACAAGACCTGTATCACATTATGGCCTTTTTAGCCGGCGCAGAAATGTCTGCCGGAGACATTGCGAAGCGCGTGACCACCTTTGAATCGTATATCGATGTGCAAAGCGCCAAGCTTCCGCCACTTCATCGATTTATCTTGCCGCAAGGAGGGGAGACCACGACAAGGCTTCATGTTGCTCGCACTATGGTGCGTGCCGCAGAACGGGCGGTTGTGGGATACATGCGGGAGAAGTTGCGTTATGCCTCCAAAAAAAACACAAAAACCGAACCACCGGAATTGCTTGTTATACGCTATCTTAACCGGCTATCAGATGTGTTGTTTGTACTTGCGCGTAAGTTTGCGCAAGTTGAAAAGAAAACAAAATAATTAGCCATTTTTTTGCTGAAGGAATGCAGTGATCGCCTTAAGTTGCAAGTTAATGTTCGCGGAAGTGAATATTGACCAACTTGCAAATTCTCGGCGAAATTCTGCAACTGTGCCGCAACAGTGATCCGCCCAACTTTCGTGAAAAGTTAGGCGGAGAGTCTGGTCTACAGCAAAAAGCGCGCCCCGTAGCAGGGCATGTGACGTATGTATCACCTAGAGTCTAATCTTCATAAGAAAGAAACCCCATTTCCAAGTGTTCCGTCGAAACCCTCAATGACTGCTACTATCTTTGAGCGCCCGCTCCCTTCTCAAGTATGGACCCCCCATGCAGACTTTGCGTATGTCCAACACCTTGATCCACTTCTGCACAGAGAGCGAATTATCGGTATGGGCAAAGATCAACTGTTAACGGCGGCTGATGAGCATGCAAATCGTTCTGTTATTTCCACACACTTTGGACGTGTGACGCCCCAAACACTTGAAATAAACGGATTTGACATGCTCAAAGCTACTGCAAACGCGCTACGCGCCCAACCCGATAACACCCGAGTACAGGCAGAATATGCAGGTTTACGAGCAGTTCATAATAGACTACAGATTGGTACAGAGCCTCAAATTATCTTATCGCCGCCAAAAGAGGGTATGAGTTATGGTCTAGGCTTTGTATTTATTCCGGGTCACCTGCTCCCTGATGGCTCAGTACCCATTACGCAAAAAATCATTATGTATCAAGAGGATCCTTTAGTGGGAGCTCAGACGAGTCGGCATATACGAAAAGTGTTACGCAGTGAATTTTCTACAAAGGAGAGCGCTATCGTTGAGCCATCCTCACCAGAAGAATATATCCGCTCACCCATAGGGCTTACTCATGTGTCGGGTGCGGCTGTTTTGTCAGATGAGCGCCTTGTGTCACTGTTTGGATCGAATCCTGCTGAAATTGCGCAAGCACGAGCATTTCGACAGACCCTAAAGGCCGATATGGGAACCCATATGCAGGAGTATGGCGAATGTATTGTGCAACACAAGCTTGCACTTCGAGAGGGGGATGTGAAACGGGCAGAAAAGATGGTGCGTCGTGCCGGAAAGATTATGGATACGGTGTTTGGAGTGGCACTTAAACTCTCTTACGCACTCAAGACGAATGACTGGAGCGACTATACCCTCATTATGAATGCGATTAATAAGGGGCCCATGGCAGATGCGGCGATTTCTGCAATGATAGCGCCCTATGCGCATATGGTGGCAGACTCTCAATGCCCACCTGCATACATCGCCTCACCCAGTGATCGAACCGGACTTGGAATACTTGGTCTGTGGCATAAAGATTTATTGGGAGGTAAGCTTGGAGCAGGTCAGTCTGAATGGGTAAAAAGAGACTGTGTTACCTGTCCTTGTTGTAGCATGCAAAGTACCAAAGACAAACCTCACCTGTATCATGCGCGCGAACAAAAGTGGGTATGCGCCAATAGTTCATGTAAGGAGCACAACGCATCCGTTTACAATACCATTGTGAATGGTGTACCATTAGATCATGGCAGACAACAGCACCTCAATCGTCCACCTGCTTGATGACACCCAAAAACCAGCAAGCCCCCCGCCACCCTCATCACCAGCTCCCATTTCAACGGGGGCCACCAAAGAGTCGGGGCCAGGAGGTGCAGCGAAAGAGCAAGGGAAACCTTCAGAGATACAGGAGCAACCCGTTGAGATAAGCACTGAACAGTCAAAAGAAAAACCACACATCAAGCACAAAAAGAATATTCCCGACATCCACCCCGACGCAGCAAAGGCGGGCCTGCAGGTTGCCCCGTCTGCATCTCCCTTTCCAACGATATATGATATAAAGGTGCCCGTCTTATCTGATGAGCAAATAGAACAAAACCTGCATAAAAACTTCTGGACGGGAGCACGATGGCTTGCGGAACTATGCAAGTACTTGCTGCTTCAGGCACATGTTCGTGTAAAAAAGATTGGGCAAAAAGTGGTGCGCGAGCGTTTGCCCGAGCGCTTCTGAAAAACCCTTTATAAACTTCTTGCATTATGGTAAATAGATCTATGGTTTCCAAGACACTCACTTAAGTGAGTGTCCTCTGATACATACTTTGCACATAAAGAGAGTACGTTTTCTAGGCGGACTATCAACGCTTTTTGAAAAGGGTGTTTGGTGAACCACACAAAACAACATGAGCGCATAGCGTTACTATACACATGTATGGCGAGGATAAGACATTCTTGACAATACCCCCCCTGGGGTATATACTCATCACTATGCAATCCAAAAAAAACTTGATACGTCGGCTCAAAATCATTGAAGGCCAAGTGCGCGGGATGCAACACATGGTGGATACGGGTGCATACTGTATTGACATCATTACACAGGCCTCTGCAGTGAAACAAGCGCTCTCAAATGTAGAAGACGCGTTGCTTGAGGGGCATTTGCGCCACTGTGTGGTAAATCAGATTAAGGAAGGAAAGTCAGAACAGGCAACAGCTGAGATTATTAAAGTATATCGATTAAAGCGCAAGTAGAGCGAACAACTTAATTACTATGAAAACAACCCATGTCCCCATTCATCTTGCCACAGGATTTGTTATTGCGGCACTTTTGGTCGGTTTTGCGTTTGGACAGCTTATGACCCCAGAATATCGTGCCCACATGTATGCGCCGGCTCAAATGGATTTGGGACCTGCGGGGGCTTTGGTTGATTTGCATTATCTCAATGCCATGATAGGCCACCATGTTGTTGCGATGCGTCTGGCAGAACAATTGGCTCAAAATTCAAAAAGACCGGCAATGCAAGAACTTGCGAAATCAATCCTTGCCGATGAGCCAGCCGCCATTGCTGAGCTATACGCGTGGAAAAAGCAATGGTACCAAGATACGCGCACTGTGCCCGATCCAGCCGTGCCCAATCTTGGGCCTGCAGGTGAGACATTCGATCTGCGGTTTATAAACGCAATGATCGCACATCACCAGGAAGGCATAAACATGACCCGAGAGATTCGCACCAAATCAATTCGACATGAGGTGCTTGACAATGCGGACAAAGTCGAGGCATTTCTTATTAACGGTACACAAACACTTGAGGCTCTGCGAAGCGACTGGTATACAACTCCTTAATACATCATGACGCGCATCACCATACCAATTGAAGGCATGCACTGTGCAAGCTGTGCGGTAATTATCGGAAAGGAAGTTGCGAAACTCCCGCACGTTACATCAGCGCAGGCACACTACGTTCAAGAATCGCTTACTATTGAATCGGATGGCCCACTTCCGAGCAAAGACGCCATACACCAGGCGATTGCCCCATATGGATACGGAGTACGTTTCGTGGATGAGACAGCCGACGCACCATCAACTGATTATATTCGCAACGAAACTCATCTTGATACGCGGGCCCTGATGGTTTTTCCCAGTGCCCTCATAGTATTTTTCTTGATGCTCTGGGATATGATGGCTAACACGATTGCTTTTGTGCCAGCGATGCCCATTCCGATGCAGGTCTTTGACCGCATGCTTTTTGCACTTGCGACTTTTGTCTTACTGTGGGTAGGCACACCTTACATACGGGCGTTTGGACGGTTTATTCGTTTCCGCGTTGCCAATATGGACACACTCATTGGCTTGGGTACCTTGGTGGCGTATGGATATAGCGGTGCAGTCGTGCTCTTACCCCATGTGTTTGTGCGCTATAATCTCCCCACACACACCTATTTTGATGTGGTAATCATCGTCATTGGGTTTGTGAGCTTCGGCAAGCATATGGAAGCGCTCGCTAAGCGCAAAACAGGGGATGCGTTGCAATCACTGCTCTCCCTTCAGGCCAAAACCGCTACGGTTTCTCGCGATGGTAAGGAATATGAAGTTTCCATAGACAGTATCCAACAGGGTGATATGGTGTTGGTAAGGCCCGGATCGGTGCTTCCGGTAGACGGCACCGTGACGGAGGGGTCATCGTATGTGGATGAGTCTATGCTCACGGGGGAGCCACTTGCTGTTTCAAAACGAGAAGGTGATGCGGTGTATGGCGGAACGCTTAATACCAGTGGTTATTTGGTGTATCGCGCAACAAAAGTGGGCACACAAACGCTTTTGGCCCGCATCATACATATGGTGCGTGAAGCACAGCAAAGCAAAGCCCCTATTGAAGCGGTGGCTGATAAAGTATCGGCAGTATTTGTCCCGCTCGTGTTGGGTATTGCCATTTCGTCGTTTGTGGCATGGCTTATTATAGGAACTAGTTTTCTTGGTTTCTCTCAGTCTTTGGCAATGGGTATTACTTCATTGGTGAGTGTATTAGTCATCGCATGTCCCTGTGCACTGGGCCTTGCGACACCGACTGCAATCATTGTGGGGGTGGGTAAGGGCGCGCGCCGTGGTATTTTGGTAAAAGACGCAGCCACACTTGAGCTTCTGCAGAAAGCTCAGGTAGTAGCAATGGATAAGACCGGCACTATCACAACCGGCAAGCCGACCGTGGTGTCAACACAAATGTACACAAAGTCCAATGAAAAAGATATTATGGAGGTAATACACTCGCTTGAGCGCAAATCTGAACACCCCATCGCAC
>Ga0209605_1000432_pt1 | contig 53222 bp, 41 predicted proteins | sample AD_UKC035_MetaG_FD_184408 | JGI IMG/M metagenome (GOLD analysis project Ga0209605, IMG submission 184408) | Active sludge microbial communities of municipal wastewater-treating anaerobic digesters from USA - AD_UKC035_MetaG (SPAdes) (version 2) | ecosystem: Engineered > Bioreactor > Anaerobic >...
CGCCCCGCTATCAATGGCGTTTTGCCAACGAGATCGTTTCTACCACCAATCAGCAGCGCGATTATCAGCGCGAGGTGCTGGCCGTCGCCCGCAGCGACGAGATCGCCCAGGTCGCGTCCGCCAGCCTGGCGCTTGGCGCTTCGCCCCAGGATGCGGCGCAGCAGTCGGTCAGGGAGGCTATCGCCGTGCGCGCCGGCGATGGCAACACTATTGTCGTCTCCGCCACAGCCGATGACCCGGCGCAGGCCGCGGCCTATGCACGCGCCTGGACGGAGGCATTGATCGCTTCGGCGCGCGATCTCTACGGCGCCGCCCAGGATCTGGCGGCCTTCGAGGAGCAGCTCGAACAGGTGGGGCTGCGCTTGCAGGAGCAGGAAAGCGCGTTGGCCGCGCTTCGGGCGCGCACCGGCCTCTATGCCAACGTCAATGTGCCCGACGAGGCGATGCGCTCCAGCCTGACCTTGCAGCAGTTGAACCAGGTCAACGCCGCGTTGGCCGATTATCTGATCGCGCTTCAGGCGCTGGACACCTTGCAGCAGGGGTTGGCCGGGGCTGGGCCGGCCGCCGACCTGGCCGCTTTGCCCTGGGAGCTGCTGGATGGGCCGGTGTTCAGCCAGCGCGGTCTTCTCTCCTCCGCCATAGCGCGCGCGGCCCTGGACGACCCCACCCGGCTGGCGGCGTTGCTGGGCGAGGAAGCAAGCGCGCTGGACGCGGCGGCGGATGCGCTCTCCGCCCAGGCCGAGCAGCTCAACGCGGCGTTGGCGGCCGACTGGCAGGAATTCGACGCGCTCTGGCGGGAGCGCAACCAGACGCGCGACATCTATCTGATCCTGGCGCGCAAGGTGAGCGAGCTGCAACTGCAAAAGGAGCTTGAGCCCAGCCTCCTCTCCATCGTCGGCAGCCTGGAGCCGACAGTGGCCCACGTGCGGGCGCCGCTGTGGGGCCTGTTGGCGACCGCGACCGTCGCCGGCCTGATTGTTGGCCTGCTGTTGGCGGTGCTGGCGGAGCGCGCCAGCCGCAAGGCCGCGTCTTGAGCAGCAGAGGTTGAGCTTCCGGACTTGCCAAGGATTGACAAACCGTCGCAAATTCTGGTATAGTTGAGCCACAGTCGGCAATCTCGCAGCGGCTTGGCAGCGCGGCTGGGCCCTTGTTCCCATCCAACCCATCGTGCACGGCTTTGACGTCGTTGGAGGCGTCAGATCCTATTCAATTCGCCTTGGTGTGCAGGAGGAGAAATCGGTTCATGGATAACAAACCCTGGTTGAAGAACTACGAGAAGGGCGTGCCTGCCACGCTCCAGCCCTACGTTCAGCAGACCCTCATCGACGTGATGCGCGAGACGGTCAGCCAGAAGCCCGACCACACGGCGCTCTATTTCAAGGGCAGCAAGATGAGCTATAGTCAGCTCGACCAGCTGAGCGACCAGTTCGCCAACGCGCTGGTGGCTATGGGCGTCAAAAAGGGCGAGCGGGTGGCGCTGGTGATGCCCAACATTCCGCAGTTCGTGGTGGCCGAGTTCGGCGTCTGGAAGGCCGGCGCTGTGGCAGCCTGCATCAACCCTCTCTACACCGAGTATGAGATGGAACACGCGCTCAACGAGTGCGGCGCTGAGACGGCCGTGGTGATGACCCTGTTCTACGACAAGGTCAAGCATGTGCAGAGCAAGACCAAGGTGAAGCGGGTGATCGCGACCAGCGTCAAGGAGCACCTGCCCTTCATCATGCGCCTGCTCTTCACCTTGCTCAAGGAGAAGAAGGAAGGCCACCGCATCACCCTGCAGTCGGGCGATTTCTGGTTCCAGAGCCTGTTGAAGCAGTACAAGGGCTCCGGCCGCCCCAAGGTGACGGTCAGCCCCTCCGACAATGCGATCATCCTCTTCACTGGCGGCACCACCGGCCTCTCCAAGGCGGCCGTGGGCTCGCATGAGGGGCTGGTCATGTCGGGCAAACAGATCTTTGCCTGGTTCCAAAACACGCTGAAGGAATACGGCGATGTCTTCCTGACCGCGCTGCCCCTCTTCCACGTCTTCGCCAACGCCGGCGTGCAGCCCGCGGCGTTGGTCAGCCGCGCCGGCATGGCGCTGGTGCCCAACGCGCGCGATATCCCCGACGTGATGAAGACCATCGAGAAGACCAAGGCCACGTTCTTCCCCTCGGTGCCGACCATGTTCAACGCCATGTTGAACCATCCGCTGGTCAAGGAAGGCAAGGTCGATCTCACCTCCATCAAGCTGTGCATCTCCGGCGCCTCCGCGCTGTTGAAGGAGACCAAGGACAGCTTCGAGAAGCTGACCGGCAGCCGCATCGTCGAGGGCTACGCCCTGACCGAGTCGATGATGGCCATCTGCTGCACCCCGGTGACGGGCAAGTACAAGGTCGGCTCCATCGGCATGCCGGTTTCCGACGTGTTCGTGCGCATCGCCGACGTGGAAGATGGCAGCAAGTCGCTGGATCTGGGCGAGGGCAATGTGGGCGAGATCGTCATCCGCGCGCCGCAGTTGATGCGCGGCTATTGGCAGCGCCCTGACGCCACGGCCGAGATGCTCAAGAATGGCGAGCTCTTCACCGGCGACCTGGGCTACATGGACGACGACGGCTTCATCTTCATCGTCGATCGCAAGAAGGATGTGGTCAAGGTCTCCGGCTTCCAGGTCTGGCCGCGCGAGGTGGAAGAGGTGTTGGCCATGCATCCCAAGGTGATGGAGGTCGCAGTGGCCGGCATCCCCGACCCGCGCACCACCGAGGCGGTCAAGGCCTGGATCGTGCTGCGGCCAGGCATGGCAGCCACAGCCGATGAGATCCAGGGCTTCTGCAAGGAGAAGCTGACCGGCTACAAGGTGCCGCGCTTCATCGAGTTCCGCTCCGAGCTGCCCAAGAGCACCGTCGGCAAGGTGCTGCGCCGTGAGCTGGTGCGCGAAGAGCTGGAAAAATCCAAGTAACAGAGACAACGTGAAGCGTGGAAGGTGATCGGGGCGCCCCCGGTCACCTTCCACGCTTTTCATTAGTTCCATCCAGGTTATCCATCCAGCGAGGCGCGCCGCGCGTCGGCGGCGCTTCATGCAGCCCGGCCAGCAGCGCCCTGCATCCCATCAGCCCATGCCCCTGATCACCGAACTGTTGCACCGCGTCGCCTATCACGAATGTGACATGAACCAGATGGTGCGCGACGCCTGCTATCTGCGCTACATGCAGGAGGCGGCTTTTCAGGCCTCGACCGCGGCCGGCTATGGAGATGAGCGCTATCAGGCCATGCGGCGCATCTGGCTGATCCGCGAGAGCGCGCTGGACTTCAGGGCGCCGCTGCGCTATGGCGATCAGGTGGCGGTGCGCACCTGGGTGGCCGACTTTCGCCGCGTGCGTTCCCGCCGGGCCTATGAGCTGCGCCGCGCGGCCGATGGTCTGTTGATCGCCTGCGCCTACACCGACTGGGCCTTTCTCGACCGGGACACCGGCCGGCCTGCGCTGATCCCGCCGGAGCTGATCGCCGGCTTCTTCCCCGACGATCAGCCGGGCGAGGCGCTGGAGCGGGCGCGCTTCCCCGTCGCGCCGCCGGCCCCCGCCGGGCTTGTTGCCCTGCGTCAGGCGGTGCAGTGGCGCGATCTGGACAGCGTGGGCCATGTCAACAACGCGGCCTATGGCGATGCCATCGAGAACGCCGGCCGCGAGGCCGCGCGGGCCTGCGGCTGGCCGGCCAGTCGCATGGCCGACGCGGGCTTCGACCTGGCCACCCGCCGCCTGCGCATCGAATACCGTCACCCGGCCCTGCCCGGCGATGAGCTGCTGATCTCCACCTGGCTGTCGGCGCTGACGGAGCAGGGCGCATTGCGCCACACCACCGTGGTGCGCGCCGCCGACGGAGAGCTGCTGGCGCAGGCTGAGGCGGCCTGGGGCTGCGTCGACGTGCAGAGCCGCGCCGCCATCCCTGCGCCGGCCCCCTTGCTGGAGGCGCTGCGCCCCCTGGTGGCGACCAGTGCGCCAGACTGAGCCCCTTCCACCTTGCCGTAGCCGCCAGGCATCGTTGCTTTCATTCTGGAGAATACCATGGCGCGCCGATCTCATCTCGATCCCAGTGCTGTTGAACTGACGGGCGGTCCGGTGGGGGTGCTGTTGATCCACGGCTTCACCGGCGCGCCGACGGAGATGCGCCGGCTGGGCGACTACCTGCACCGGCGGGGCATGACCGTGGCCGCGCCCCTGCTGCCCGGCCATGGCGCGGCGGTGGAGGAGATGAACCGGCGCCGCTGGCAGGAGTGGACCGACTGCGTGGAGCAGGCGCTGGCCGGGCTGCGCAGCCGCTGCACGCAGCTTTTCGTGGGTGGACTCTCCATGGGATCGCTGTTGGCCCTGCATCTGGCCAGCCAGAACCCCGATCTGCGCGGCGTGATGCTCTACTCGCCAGCTTTGAAGGTGGCCGACCGCCGGCTGGCGCTGGCGCCGGCCGCCAAGTACCTCGTGCACAGCCTGCCCAAGGGGGCCAAGGCCGACGGTGATCTGACAGACCCTGCGGCGAAGGAACATCTTTGGAGCTACGAGGAGATCCCCGTTGCGGCGGCGGCCGAGCTGCTCAGCCTGCGCCGGGCGGTGCAACGCCGTCTGCCGCTGGTCACCTGCCCGCTGCTCATCGTCCACAGCACCCACGACGCCGCCATCCGCTCCGACAGCGCCCAGGCCGTCTACGACGGGGTCAGCACGCCGCGCGCTGAGAAGACCCTGCTGACGCTGCACAATTCCGGTCACAACCTGCTGGTAGACAGCGAATGGGAGTTCGTGGCCGAACAGACCGCCCGCTTCATCTTCGCCCACCTGGCCTAGCCACAACACCCCCGCGCGCTCTGGCCGGTCTCCGACCGAGCCACCCCCTCGCCGCCCGCATGCTCTGGCCGGTCTCCGACCGAGCCATCCCCTCACCGCCCGCACGCTCTGGCCGGTCTCCGACCGAGCCATCCCCTCACCGCCCGCACGCTCTGGCCGGTCTCCGACCGAGCCATCCCCTCACCGCCCGCACGCTCTGGCCGGTCTCCGACCGAGCCATCCCCCTCACCGCTCGATGGTCACCGTTCGCCCATCGCTGCTGAAGCTGACAGTGCCGGCCAGGTCGGTGCGACGCCAGCCGTCCTCGCCCACCACCGCCCGCCAGGCGGCCTCCACCGGCGCGGCCAGTTGGCGAAAACGGTCATCCTTCTGCACGAAGACCACAGCCTGCTGCGGCTGGGCCGCCTCCAGCAGCGCCTGGCTGAAAGCTGCCTGGCGTCCGCCCTGGGGCAGCTTGACCACCGTGGCCGGCTGGATCAGCCCGCTGCTGGCCAGCGCATCCTGCGTCGCCTGGCTGGCGTCGCCCAGCAGCAGGAAGCTGGTATCGCCCCAACTGAGCCGCAGCACCACCGAGTTCTCCTCCGGCTTCAGCTCGCCATCCCGGCCCAGAGTGGGGTCGGCGCCGGGATGCAGCACATCCAGGCTGACGCCGTGGCCCAGCAGCACGCGGCCGCCGGTCTCGGCCGGGGCAATGGGGATGCCCTCGGCGCGCAGGGTGCGCAGCCAGCTCTCATAGGCCGTGGCGGGGTAGGGGAAGGGCGCCTGCACCACCTGCTCGATCCCGAAGCGCTGGGCCAGCTCCACCAGCCCACCGACGCGCTCATCCCCGGCATGGGTGAGCACCACCAGTTCCAGGGTGCGATCATAGAAGGGGATGTGCCGGCCCAGCTCGCCCAGCAGCTCCGTGGGGCTATGGCCGCCGTCGATCAGCACCTGCTGGCCGTCGGGGGTGACGATCAACACCGCCTCGCCCCGCTCCAGGTCGAGAAAATGGACGTGCAGGCGGCCGTCGGGCTGGCTGTGCAGGCTCAGGGCCAGCAGGCTGCCGGCGATCACCAGCAGGCTGGCGGCCAGCGAGGTCAGGCGCGCCGAGCTCAGGGCCGCTTTGACGCGCTGCAAGCCCGCGCCCACCAGCGGCAGCGATGGCCGGCGGGAGAGCATCAGCAGGCCGATCAGCGCAAAGTAGCTCCACAGCCCCACCACCCCCAGCTTTACCTCCAGCGAGGCGAAGGGCAGGGCGGCCAGCCGCTGCACCACGGCCACGGTCCAGGTGAGCGCCAGCCAGGGGATCAGCGCCAGGGCGCGGGCCACGGGCCACAGCACGGTCTCCAGCGCGGGATGCAGCGACGCGGGCAGGCCGACGATCACCGCCAGGCCGCCCCAGATCATCACCGGCGGCTGCACCGGCAGCACCAGCAGGTTGGTCAGCGGGGAGACGATGGAGACGCGGCCGAAATAGTAGGCGATCAGCGGCAGCGTCAGGATCGTGGCGGCCAGGGTGACGATCAGCGCGTCGTTGAGGAAGCCGATCAGGGTGGATGCACTGCCGGCCGGCAGCCGTGGGCGCAGCGCGGCCTCGAAGCGTTGGCTCATGGGGGTGGCGAAGATGATCAGGCTGAGGGTGGCCACGAAGCTCAGTTGAAAGCCCACATCCCACAGCGTCAGGGGGTTGGCCAGGGTCATGAGGAAACCTGCGACGAAAAGGGAGATGACGGCGGTGCTTTGCCGGCCCAGGTAGGCGGCCCAGACCACCAGGATGCCCATCAGGCCGGCGCGCACCACCACCGCGTCCGCGCCCACCAGCAAGACGTAGAGCACGATGCCGGCCACCACCGGCCAGAACGCGCGTTTGGGGCCCAGCAGGCGGCCGAAGATGGCGGTCATCAGGCCGGCGACGATGGTGATGTTGAAGCCTGAGATCACGATGATGTGGCTGACCCCGGTGCGGTTGAACTGGTCGTAGAGCGCCGGATCGATGCCGCTTTCCACCCCCAGCAGGATGCCGGTCAGCAGGCTGGCCTCCGGCTCGGGCAACAGGCGGGCGATGACCTCCTGCGCCTCGCCGCGCAGCGCGTAGAGCGCATGCCAGAAGCCCTGGGCCGCGCCGCGCTCCAGCACAGTCACCTCCGGTTGCTGGATCAGGGTGTGAACGTTGCGTCGGGCCAGGTACTCGCGATAGTCGAAGCCTTCGAAGATGGGCGGGCTTTCCAGGCTGCCGCGCACCGCCACCCGGTCGCCATGTTGCAGCCCGGGATAGCGATCGACGGTGAACAGCGCGCGGCCGCGCACCGGCAGCGGCGCCTCCTCCTGCCCCAGGCTGATGCTTTCAGCCTCGATGCGCACCCGCAGCCGGGTGTCGCGCTCTTCAGGCGGGCGCAGCACCACGCCGGTGACCGCGGCGCGCACCGGGCGCTGGGCGTCGCCGTTGTAGAAGGCCAAGTCGTCGGGGGTCAGGCAGGGGGTGTAGGGGGTGAGCTGGAAGCGCAGCGCGCCCAACACCAGCAGAAGCCCCATGCTGGCGGGTAGGCGTCCGCGCGGCCGTCGCCAGGCCAGGGCCAGACCGGCCGCGGCCGCGGCCATCAGCGCGCCCCAGACCCATTCCGTGGGCGCGGCGCAGCCAAAGACTCCCAGCGACCAAAGCCAGCGGGAAAGCCAGATGCCCAGCGCCCATGCCACCGCCAGATAGACCAGCGTCATGTTGCCCGTCGGAAAGAGGAATGAAAAAGATGAAGATAGCCGTTCGTATCGGCCAGGAAACCTGTTGCCGATGCTGGGTAGTATAGTCAGGCCTGCGGGGAAGTCAAACGCAAAAAAAACCAGCAGCACAGCGCATTCAGGTGAAAGATTTCCCTGCGGCCGGCCCTTCTTTCTCGTCAAGAACAGAAGCTGCCTGCCCGGCCAGCAGGCAGTCCCTCACCAGGGATGGGCGCACCGGCCGGTCTGACCCGCTGCCAGACCGGGAAGCTTCGGCGCTCAGTTCTTCCGATCCCGTGAAAGGAGAACTGACCCATGATCCGGCGCCTCTTTCTATCCGCGTTCCTCATGACCCTGCTGCTGACCACGGGCCTGGTGCATGCCCCCGCCGGCGTCCCCACGTCCACGCCCAGCGCCGTTCCCTTGTCGCCCGACGGTAGCTGCCACAGCGGCGGCCACTGCGGCGACTGAGCTCACACCGTCGGGGGACGCAGTCCGGTCACGCGACCTGCTGCGTCCCCTTCAGCTCCTTCAGCCTGGCCTCCTGGAGCTGGAAATCCTTCAGCACCCAGCGGGGAGGGCTGGCCACCGCGTTCAGCAGGGCGCCGGCCTGGGCCAGTTGCTCGTCGGCCTCGGCCACGCGGCGCTGATCGAGCAGAACCTCAGCGTCGTTGATCAGCGCGCTGGCCGCGTAGAGCTGATCGCCGTTCTCCAGGTGCAGGCGGGCGCTCTCCTCGAAGGCCTCCTGCGCCTCGGTCCGACGATCCAGCGCGGCCAGAAAGATGCCCTGGTTGTTGCAGATGCGCGCCAGGAAGGGGCGATGGCCAAGGCGGCGAAAAACCGCCTCAGCTTCCAGGCTGAGCGCCAGCGCCTCGGCCGGCCGGCCGGTCTCGAAGAGCAGAATGCCCAGGTTCATCTGCGCGCTGGCGCTGTGCAGGGGATCGCCCACCGCTTCGTAGAGGGCAATTCCGGCCCGCAGATAGCCTTCGGCCTCCTCCCACGCCTGGCGCCGGCGCCAAACATCGCTGCGGTTGATTATGGTCTTGGCCTCGCCGCGTCGATTGCCGGCGCGTTGGAAGGCGGCAGCGGCCTGCTCGAAGTGCAGCAGCGCCTCGTCGAACTGCTCCTGCTCCTGGCACACCAGTCCCCAGTTGTTGTACACCAGCCCCAGGCTTTCCGGCTGTTGCAGCGCCTGGAAGATCGCTGCGGCCTCCTGGCAGGAGCTGGCGGCCGCAGCCCAATCGTTGTGAGCCAACTGCACCTGGCTGAGATGGCTCAGCGTGCGGGCCGCGCCGGCTGGATCCTCCAGGGCGCGGAAGAGGGCCAGACTGGCCTGAAAATGCGCCGCCGCGCCGCGGTTGTCCCCCGCCAGCCGGCTGGCCTCGCCCAGTTGATCCAACAGCAGCGCCTCGTAGTCCACGCGGCCAGCCTGGCGGCTCACCTCCAGGCCCTGGGCCAGCAGATGTTGCCATTTCTGCCAGTGGCCGGCCAGCTCCGCGTGACGCCAGGTCGCGCCCACCAGATCCAGCCCCGCCTCCCAGGCCAGCGGCTCCCACAACGCCTGCTGTGCGGCCTTGATCAGGTTGGCCAGCTCGCGCTCCACGGCCGCGGCATCTCCCTGCTCCTGGAGAAAGGCCTGCCAGGCCGCGGCGTTGGCCGCGATCTTGCGCTGAAAGCGGGCCAGAAAATCAGCGGGGGCGGGCCGGTCGTCGCTCATGGCCCCTGCTCCAGGCTCCATTCATCCTCCTGATCGTCGGCCAGGCCCTGCCAGCGGATCACCTCCCGTAAAAGGAAGGTCTCGGTCAAACGGTGGATACTGTAACGTCGGTCGTGCAGGTCGCCGGCCACGTTGACCAGCGACAGCATGGCCAGCCGCTCCAGTGCCGCGCTCAGTTGCGCTTCGCGCAGCTCGCAGATGCGCTGGATGCTGGCAAAATCGGCCCCGTTCTGGGCAAAGTTGGGAATGCAGAGCAGCACTTCCTGGCCTGCGCCGTCCAACTGATTCCACGCCTGCCAGTAGATGTAGCGGTACAGCTCGCCGATGGTATGGCCGCGCGCCCGGCGCAGGTTGTCTACCACCTGGGGCAGCGGCAGTAAAAAGAGCATCCCCACCGCCAGTTTCAGCGTGAGCGGATTTCCTCCCACCGTGTCATAGAGGGGGCGCAGCTCGGCGTCGTCGGCCTGGCTGACCGTCGCCAGATTGCGCATGCGCGCCTCGTGGCGCACCAACGCCAGCGCGTCCGGCTCGGCCAGCTCCGGCACCGTCAGGTGGTAGATGCCCGGCTCGTGGGGCAGGGCGCGGCGTGAGGTGAGCAGAAAGCGGCTGGGGCCGGCCAGGCGGCGCAGCGTCGGCAGCAGCGATTCGACGTCGGCCACCGTTTCCAGGTTGTCGATCACCACCAGGTGGGGCGTCTGGCGCAGCAGCGTCTGCAAGGCGGCCAGGCTGCGCGAGCTGGTGAGGGGCGCAACGCGGGCCTCGGCCGGCAGCAACTGCACCGTCAAGGCCAGCAGCAGGTCGTCGGCCGTCAGCGCGGGCCTGTCCACCGGCCGGATGCCGCCGCCGGGGTGGAAGGTCTGCTGTTGGGCGCTGACCCAGCCCACCTCCAGGGCGGCGGCCGCGCCCTGCACGATCTGCTCCAGCGCGTGGCGGGCCGCGGTGGTCTTGCCCACCCCGCCCAGGCCGGTCAGCACGGTGATCAGTTGGCCAGGCTCCGGCGCGCTGAGCAGCGACGTCAGACGGTCCAGCAGCGGCTGCAGGCCAAAGATCTGGCCATTGTCCAGCCAGGGCAGGCGCGCCTCGGCCCGGGCGCGGTGCTGGCTGCGCGCGTCCTGCTCCAGCTCGGCCAGGGTAGCGGTCAGCGCCGCGATGGCCCGCCTCTGATGTTTGTAGAAGGTGGCCTCGGCCATGCTGAACTCGCGGGCGACCACGAAAACCGGCCGCTCGTCCACGAAGCGGCGGCGCAGCAGACGGGCGTCCCGCGACGCGTCCCGGGCCAGACTCTCCAGCGCAGCTTCCAGCGCCAGGTTGGCCGCGCGCTGCAAGGAGACGTTCAGGGCGGCCTGGATCTGTTGCACCAGCGCCAGGTCACGCAGGGGGTGGTCCTGCGGCGCAGCGCTGTACCAGGTGATCAACGCCTGGTGGACGCGTTCTTCCAGGTCGGGGATTGGAGCGGTTGGTTCGGGCATGGGAATCGGTCAGAATCTCAGACTTCAGCGGTGGCCGCGTCGGGGGGCGTCGGGCTGCACCCGGCGGTCGCTGCCGAAGTCTGGGTGGGAGGGAGCAGATCAGAGGGGGCAGACAGGGAGGCGATAGGCAGGTGATAGACAGCGGATAGCGCAGAGAGAGTCGCAGTCCGGTAGAGTGAGGCCGTCGTTGCATTCGCCCAAGGCTGTGGAAGCTGTGGCCGGCCCTTTGCCGGGCGCCGGGGCAGCTTGCGCGGCCTCAGCAGCTATCGGAGGTTGTGCCATGCGTTCTTTCTCTGTGCGTCATCTGTTGGCGGCCCTCTTGTTGGGCCTGTTGTTGACCGGACCGGCCAGCAGCGCCTGGCTGGCGCCGCCCGGCGGGGCCATCGTCGCGCCCAACGGCGGCTGCGACGACGGTACCTGCGGCCGCTGACCGGCGCACCGGGCCGCCTGAAGGCTCGACTCCGGGTTGGGCCGCCTGAAGGCTCGACTCCGGAACTGGTCGCCTAAAGGCTCGACTCCGGAACTGCCGCCTAAAGGCTCGATTCCGGGTTGGACCGCCTAAAGGCTCGACTCCGGAATTGGCCGCCTAAAGGCTCGACTCCGGGTTGGCAGGCGTGATGACGGGCATTGCGGCCAACGCCTCCTGCCGGTGACGCTGGATCTCGGCTACCAGGCCTTCGTAGCCAGGCCCGCTGACCAGTGGGCCCAGCTCGGCCAGCGCGGCGTCGTGCCAGGCCAGCGCCGCCGCCGGGTCGCCCTGCTGCATGTGCAGCTCGCCCAGCGTGTCCAAGGCGTTGGCCGCCAGCCGGCGGTCGCCGGCCTGGCGGCTCAACTCGATGCTGGCCTCCAGCGCGGCCTGCGCCTCAGGCAGCCGGCCTAATTGCAGGTAGACCACACCCAGGCTGTTGTTGACCCGGGCCAGGCGCAGCTCATCCTGGCTCTGGCGGAAAACCGGCTCGGCCTGCAAGAAGAGCGCCAACGCCTGCTGCGGCTGGCCAAGCGCCCAGTGGAGGTTGCCCAGGTTCAGGCGCACCAGCGCCTGGTTCACCACATCGCCCAGCTCTTCCATCAGGGCGATGGCCTGGTTGAAGCTGTGAGCGGCAGCGTCGCAGTGGCCCATGCCGCGCTGGGCCATGCCCAGGTTGCTCAGGCTGCGGGCGATCATCACCGGGTCGTCGAGGCGCTGCCAGCCAGCCAGCGCCTGCTGGAAAAGATCCAGCGCGGCCGCCCAATCGCGGTGTTCCACGGCCAGGCAGCCCAACACGAACTGGCCAAAGGTGGCCTCGCGGTCGTCGTCGGCCGCCAGGCTCATGGCCTGGGCCGCCAGCCGGGCCGCGCTTTCGCTGCGCTGTTGCAAAGTATCCAGATAGGCCCAGTCGTTGAGGACGCGGGCCTGGTTGGGGCGGTCGCCCAGGGCGGCGAAGCGGTCGGCGCTGGCCTGGTAGAGCTGGCGCGCCTCTTCCATCCGGCCGGTCGCCGCCATCAGCCCGCCCAACTGCGCCTCGAACTCAGCCTGGCCGGCCAGATCATGGGCCGCCTGGCACTGCTCGATGCCGCGCTGCAAGAAAAGCAGCGCATCAGCGCGCAGGCCGGCCCGGTCCAGCCGCGGGCCCAGGGCGGTCAGCAGATCCCTCGCCTGGGGCCAGGCTGCAGGCAGGTTCAGGGCGAACTCCAGGGTATAGAGGTTCTGTTCGTACCGCTCGGCCGGCAGCCGTGGGCCGGCGCTGCGCACCTCATCCAGCGCGGCCTGGGCGCTGCGCTGGATGTAGTCGCGGAAGATGGCCGGGTAGCCGGTCGTCACATCCATCGCGCCACCTGTTCCAGCAGGAAAGTGCGGGTTAATGCGTGGATGGCATAGCGCCGTTGGTGGAGCGACTGCCCGCGCGCGTCCACCAGATTGAGCGTCACCAGCTCGGTCAGCGCGTCGCTCAGCGCGCCGGCCGTCATGCCGCTGATGGCCATGAGCTGTTGCAGGTCGCCGCCGCTGGGCGGCGTCAACGGCATCGCCAGCAGCACGCGGCGGCAGAGCTCGTTCAGCCGGCTCCAGGCCGCCCGATAGATGTACTCATAGAGGTTTTCGACCGATGCGCCGCGCGCGGCTGCCAGGTCGTTCAGAATGCCGGCCAGCGAGCGCACGTGGTTCTGGCCGATCAACAGACGGAGCGCCAACGGATTTCCGCCCACCGTCTGATAGACGGCGTGCAGCTCGGCGTCGCTGGCCGCGGCCAGCTCCGACAGGTTGCGTTGGGTCGCCTCCTGCCGCACCAGCCGCAGCGCGTCAGCCTCGCTCAGTTCGGTCACATTAAGATGGAAGATCCCCGGCTCGCCGTGCAGGGTGTGCCGGGTGGTGAGCAGGATCCGCGCCGGGTTGGCCAGGCCGCGCAGCACCGGCAGCAGCTCCTCCACGTCGGCCGCGGTCTCCAGGTTGTCGATCGCCAGCAGGGTGGGCCGGCGGGCGAAGCTGGCGCGCAGGGCCGCCATCGCCCGGCCCGGCTCGGCGATCCTGGGGACGCCAGGCAGCAACTGCACCATCAGCGCGTCCAGCAGCGCCGTGACCGTCAGCGCGGGCTGGCTCAGGCTGTGCAGCCGGCCGCCCAGATCGAAGCGCTGGCGGCGAGCGCTGACCCAGGCCACCTCCGCTTCAGGCTGGCGCTGGATGGCGGCGCGCAACACCGAGTCGGCCAGGCTGGTCTTGCCGATGCCGCCGATGCCGGAGATGGAGATCAGGTGGGCCGGGCTGGGAGCCAAGAGCTGCGCCAGCAACAGCGCCTGGTGGGCTTCGACGCCGAAGAGCTGGCTGTAGCTGGCCGGCTCCAGGCGCGCCTCCAGGCTGGTGATCCGCTGGGCGATGGCCTCTTCTTCCTGCTGCCACAGCAGCGCGGCCAGGCGGTCGATGGCCTGGCTCTGCCAGCGGTAGATGGAAGGCTCGGCCGCGTTGAAACGGTTGGCGACCTGGTGGGTCTGCACGCCATCCAGGAAGCGCAGACGCAACAGGAACGCGTCACGGTCATAGGTGCTGGCCAGCGCCTTCAGGCCGGCCAGCAGGACGCGGTTGGTGGCCTGGCGGGCATTGGCCGCGCCGGCCTCCAGTTCCTGCTGGGTCAGCCGCAGCTCCGTCAAGGTTCCGCCCGCGCCGGGATCGGCGCTCCATGCCTTCAGCGCTTCATAGACTTGCTGGCGAAAGTGGGGAGAGGGTGCGTTGGGGCGGCGACTGGTCACGGAAAGACCTGAAAAGTTGAGAGGAGGATGATAGGTCGCTGATAGGTAAAGGGATGTATGATGTGCCCAGTTGGATCGATCTCTGCTCGCCATGCTGGAGAAGCTCATGACCGAAGCGAAAGATCACTGTTTTGTGCTCTGGGCCGACCGTTTCGACGAGGTGGCGGCCGTGGCCTTCGTGGCCGAGCTGCGGCGGGTGGGGTTGCGGGTCAGGCTGGTGGGGTTGCCGGGGCCGAGCTTCGTGGGGGTGCATGGGTTGGTCTTGACGCCCGACCTGACCCTGGACGAGGCGTTGGCCCAGGCGACGCAGTTGGCCTGCCTGGTGGCGCCCTGCGATCCGCCGGCGTTGGCTCGGGCTGCCAATGACCCGCGGCTGGCCGAGCTGTTGGAGCAGGCCGCGGCCGTGGATGCGCCGCTCTTCGCCGGCAGCGAGGCCTGGCGGGAAGCGGCGCCGGGGCGGGTCATCGTCTACAGCCAGGGCCTGGGCCTGGCCCGGCAGGTGCGGCGGCTGGTGCGCCAGATCAGCCGGCCTGGCGGCCTGGAGCGGGTCGCGCGCTGGCCATTGGGCTGGCGCGGAAAGCGGAGTATAGCATAGATTCGACCTCCTGGTCAATATCGCCATCAGCGTCGTTCTGGGCCGCCCGGGGGGGTTGCCCAAAACGGTCAGCGCCGATGGTTCAGCAGAGGGTGGTTCTCGAAATAGGCCGCTTATGGAGAGAGCCACCCTCTGTGTTGCAAATTTGTCTCGCTAACGTTGATGCTTGTTACGGTCAACAATGGCGCCAAGAACATGATCTTCGTCATAACGGTTGTGTTCAATTGATGCTATAATCTGAACGATTTCCACGCGACGGTCGGATACGGTAGGCAAGACTTGGCCTTGTTTCCTGTAACATCAGGCATATCACCATGACTCACGATCTTTTCGCAGGAATGATTCTGGCACGCCGCTTTCAGGTTGTGCGCCTAATTTCCGACAAGGGTGGCATGGCCCGGGTCTTCATGGTTCATGACCTGCAGGACACTCCTCCGTCGCCTTGGGCTTTGAAACAGCTGCGTCCTGAACAGAGGGCAGACAAAGGAGTTCTCAAGCTCTTTGATCAGGAAGCCGATTTGTTGAAGAGCTTGTCCCATCGCAATATCCCGAAGTTTCGGATGCGCTTTGATGAAGGGGGAGAAGCATTTCTGGCTCTTGAGTTCATCAGCGGAAAAACGTTGGCGGATATAGCGTTGGGGCAAGGCAGGCCAGCGGACCAGAGCAAGGTACTCCAATGGAGCTCGCAGATTTGCGACGTACTAGATTACCTTCACACGCGTCGACCACCGATCATTTACCGTGACCTCAAGCCTGACAATCTGATGGTCACCGATGACGGTGTCATCAAAGTCATCGACTTTGGCATTGCCCGCACCTATAAGAAAGGGAAGTCGAAGGATACGGTCTCGATTGGAACTGAGGCGTATGCACCTCCTGAACAATACGGAACAGAGCAAACTGACGAACGCTCCGATATCTATGCATTAGGCGCCACCATGTATCATCTGTTGACCAATGGCTATCCGCCGCATGCCAGAATGCCAGGCACGCCGACGCCGGTCATCGCGATCAACCCGCTGATATCACAACAGGTCTCGGACATCGTCGCGCGGTCGATGCACAAAGAGCGCAGCCAACGCTTTCAATCTGCTGCTGAGTTGAAACGCGTTATTGATGCATTGCTGCCTGTTCATGGCGTCGATCTTTCTGGTCCCCGTGCCGGTCCTGCGTTTCCGCCGCCAAGCGTTACCTTTCCAAAGCCGCCCCAAGTTTGCCCAAGCTGTGGGGGCGCTTGCCCCGCCCAAGCTCGTTTCTGCAGGTATTGCGGGCACTCATTTGTGAGGCTGGCGCCGGCATTGCTGTATATGCTTCAGCCTTACGGTTTCAATTGGGAAAAGCCTCTCTTGTCAGATCAATCCTTGATGATTGGAACCTCCGTAGGCGGCGGCAGTCCTGGGTTCGACCTGTCTTTCTACGACAAGGACGGTTATGTTTCCCGGAGGCATGCCAGCATAAGTCCATCGGGTAGCCAATACGTTCTGACCGACCTGGGCAGCACCAATGGGACATTTTTGAACGGCATCCGGTTGACCCCTAATTCGCCTGCGACGCTGCGTAATGGAGATCGTATTCGACTGGGTCAGGTTGTGTTGCAGTTTCGCTTAAGAGCATAAGAGGTCACTTGATGATTAGGCGGTGTCCCAGTTGTCGGGCCGAAAACAGCTCACAAGCGCGCTATTGCGTTCGGTGTGGCAGTGGATTGCCCACCAGCGAAGGCGCGAGGGCCGTAATCCAAAAGACGCTCAACGACGCTGCGCAGTCTGTGGATGAGTTGATCAGGAGCCCATCTGTTCAGGAGATTGCGCGCAGAGTTGGCGATACAGTTCAGCAGGCCGGCGCTGGAATCGACCGAGCGATCAAATCTGACGAAACTCAGCGCGCCTTGCACCAAATCGGCCATTTGGCAGAGCAGACAGTCAAGACGGTCAAGGAGCCTTTTTCATCGGACAAAACGTCCCAGGCGCCGATGCACTCGCCTTCGGTGGCGACTTCGTGGCGACCTTGCTTGCGCTGCGGAGCGCAGAACCGATCTGATGGTCGCTTCTGTGCAACGTGCGGCGCCTCTCTGGAGCATAAGCTGAGGCCAGAGGCGTCGTACTACACCGTAGCGCAGTTGAGTGACCTGGGGCAGGCGCGCAGCAACAACGAGGACAGAGTTGGCGTCTGGAGTTTCGCTGCTCAAGGGATGGCAGCTTGGGCGCTGTTGGTCGCGGATGGCATGGGAGGCGCAGCCTCCGGCGAGGTGGCTAGCCAGTGTGTGGTCGATGTGGTGATGCAGGAGATTGGCGCACGCTATAACGCCAGAGATCCGAAGCCGGTTGACCTGGAGCGCTGGCTCCGTGGCATACTGCGTCAGGCCAACAGCGCGGTGTTTCGCCAAGCCCAATCGGACCCGTCACTTTATGGCATGGGCAGCACCGCCACTCTGGCCTGGATAGAGGGTGACCTGGTCGCCGTTGCCCATGTGGGCGATAGCCGGGCTTACCTGATCCCGCCCGCCGGTCCCTTTTGGCAGATCACGCAGGACCACACCATGGTGGCCCTGCTGGCGGCAATCGGCGAGATGACAGCCGAAGAGGCCGCGGTCAGCCCGCAGAACAATTTGCTGTACAAGGCCATTGGCATCGCCCCCAAGGTAGATGTCGACAGTTATAGGCGGCGCGTGGTGGTGGGTGACCATCTCTTGCTTTGTTCCGATGGCCTGACTCGACACGTTCCGCCCGACGAAATGGCAGACGTCGTTCGGCGTATGTCTGATCCGGCCGCAGCCTGCCAGGCGTTGGTAGCCCTTGCCAACCAACGCGGCGGCGAGGATAATATCTCGACAATAGTGGCTCTGGCGCAGCCTGCGCCAACAGATGACGGCGTGTAGGAGGCAAAGAAGGCTTATGTTGCGATTATTCTGTGATCGCGTTCGCCCCTTGATGACATCACTGCTGGTGGCAGTTTTCTTGCTGCTGGCGCTCGCGCTGGCGGTAGGGGCACAATCTAAACCAACTATCACTGTTACATCCAGCCGCGAAAAAGCTGATTCTGGTGAGCAAGTCACTTTTAAGTTAAGCTACACGCTGCCACAAAGCAACGACCTGACTCCCCCGGGTGTTTTCACGGCCACGTGGTCAGCAAACGCTGATTTTGTTAAAGAAGAAGGGGGTGCTGTTCAGGTCAAAAGCAATGAACTTCGCTGGAATTATCCTGGCGGTTTGCCAGTGTCCACTCAACTCCCCACCTTTATACTTAAAGTGGGTGAGTTGTCTGATTCCATTCACGTGACAGCAACGCTGATTGTTTCAGATACGGAGGATTCGACACAGAAATCAGCGGTCACCCGGACTGTCGCTACCGTGCTGGTTGTGCCACCTGCGACGGCCGATTTATCTCAGAGTTCATTGAAGATCGACCCGGCCGGTGACTTGCAAGCCGGATCTCCGATCAGTTTGTCTGTGATCATATCGAACACTGGTATGGGGCCGGCTGAAGCTGTGATGTTCACTTTTCCGTCGGATGTTCCGCTTACGGATATCAGCATTTCGCCCGCGTCTGCTAAATTGGCAGATGAGGTGACTCCGGCATCTGGCAGTTTTGAGTTCCGTCTCAAAGAATCCATCCCCCCACAATGGAAGGTGACGGTGGTTCTCGACGCACGGTTGGCGACCTCGGTCGCGGGCGACGTCAAAGTCAGCGGATCTGTTGCAGCAAAAGGCATGGAGCCACAGGCGATGGCAAGCCAGCCGCTACCCATAGTTCAACCAACGCCGACGGCAACCTTAACGCCGGCCGACACACCCACGGCGACGCCAACTTCTGCGCCGACCGACACACTAGCGCCCGCTAGTCCGACTTCTGTGCCACCATTGTCAGATGGAGAGTCGTCAACGAACAACCTGACCCTGTTGCTCATCGGCATCGGCGCCCTGTTGTTTGCTCTCATAATCGGTACGGCGCTGTATCTTTTGCTGCGCGGCCGGAGAAAGCCTGCGCCGCCGGAAACTCCTTCGTCATCGCCCACACCACCAGAACCGGCGCCGCAGGTAACAGCACCTTTACCGGTTGGCAGCGCTTTCCTGGAAAGCGTTGCGCTGCCTGGCATGCGCATTCGCCTGGGATCGGGTGTGACCACTATCGGCCGGGCAGCGGATTCCACCATCCGCATCGACGAGCGCACCATGAACTGGGAAACGGTCTCACGCGTCCATGCCGAGATCCGTCAAGAGGGGGGTAACTACGTAATCTACGATGTGAGTCCCGATCGGCGCAGCAGCAATGGCGTCTATGTCCAGGGACAGCGCACGGTGCGCAACCTGTTGCGGCCCGGCTGGCGGATCGGCATCGGCGGCGTAGAGTTCATCTTCCGTGACGCTGCCGCAGGAACGCAGTAGCCCAGCCTTTCAGGAGCGAGGAAAGTATCATGAGCAACAATACAGCGAATCACTGCACTAACTGCGGCCAACTAGTGCGCCCGGGAGCGAATTTTTGCAACAATTGTCGGGCGCAGCTGGCGCCGCCTGCGCCCGCGCAGCCCGCGCCCCATACCCCGCCGGTCGGCTACGCAGCTAATCCGGCCAGCACGCTCCCCTTACAGGCGACGCCCGGCACACGGACGCTGGCTGCCGCCGGCCCCCAGCCGGCGCGTCCGGTCGTCAGCGCCGCCGAGGACAAAACCCAGGCGTTGTCCACACCGCACAATGGCTTCACCCCTCTCCCCGCGGGCGCCCTGCTGGGCAGCGGCACGAGCCAGTTTGCTGTCCTGGATGGCCGGGTCGAACAACCGGATGTGCGCCATGTTTACACCGCGGAGAAATGGCCGTCGTCTGGCGCGTCAGCGCGCTACTGGATCATGGAAGTGCGTGACCCGTTGGTGGTTGACCGCGAGCGGGAATTGGTCACCCGCCAGTTGCCTGAGACCGGACTCTTGCTGCCGGTGGCCGCCTTCAGCGATCAGCTCTGGGAGGATGGGAAGCGCCACTATCTGGTCTATCCGGAGAAGCCGGCCATCACCTTGAAGCCGGCCAGCGGCCTGCCGCGGCCGCAGTCGCTGGATAAGACGCTGCGCTGGGGGGCGATGCTGGCCACGGGACTGCACACCCTGCACGGCAAGGATCTGGCCCACAGCCAGGTCAATCCCCACAACATCCTGGTTGACGATCAGGAGGCGCGGCTGACAGGCTTTGAAAACATCAAGACCCTGCAGAAAATGAGTCGCGATGAACGGGCTCATTGGCAACAGCGCGACATCGCCGATCTGGCCACCAGTTTGCTCGATCTGTTGGGTGGGCCGCGCTCGGTGCTGCCGGCGGAGGTGATGACGGCGCTTCAGCGGGGCCAAGGCAAGGCGCCTGCCCGGCCCTTTCCGTCGGCCGTCGCTTTTGGTCAGGAGTTGACCCAAGCATTGGGCAATCTCAAACCCAGCGCCATCAAGACCCGCGTGGGCCACAGTACCGACGACGGTGTTGTGCGCGATCATAACGAGGACAATGTCATCGCGCAGGAGAGAGGGGTGCTCAGCAGTAAGATTCCTTTAACTTGCGGCATTTATATTGTAGCCGATGGCATGGGCGGGCATGCTGCCGGCGAGGTTGCCAGCGATATGGCCATGAATGCGGCGATGGCCGCCATGGATCAGGCCGCCCGAGCGTTAGAGCAAGCCGACACCGGGCAGATGCGCGAGATCGTTAAGCAGGCCTGTCTGGCCGCCAATCAGGCCGTCTACAGCGAGCGTGCCCGGCGCGGCAGCGACATGGGTACGACTATCGTGGCCGCCTTGCGCATCGGCGACCGCGTGGTCGTCGGCAATATCGGCGACAGCCGCGCCTACCTGATCAATGCTCAGGAGATCAAACCGATCACTGTCGATCATTCATTGGTGCAGCGGTTGATCGATACTGGCCAGATCAGTCCGGCCGAGGCCCGCTCCCATCCGCAACGCAATTTGATCTACAAGGTCGTCGGCGACAAGCCCACCACGGAGCCGGATGTCTTTGACGTGCGTATGCAGCCAGACGACCGACTGTTGCTTTGCTCCGATGGCCTGTGGGAGATGGTCGAAGATTCGGCCATTTGGCAGACCGTTTTGAGCCAGCAGGATCCGCAGATCGCCTGCGATCAGTTGATCGGCCTGGCCAATCATGCCGGCGGCGAAGACAACATCACCGTTGTCATCGTCCAGGCCGCATAGCAGGTTGTTAGGTCATTCTGAATCGTTCGCGGCGACGCGCACTTGAACCGCAAAGCAAGTGTCAACGTCCCTCTGAAGGCCGCGGTTGGGATCGTTTCTTGGGAAGGAACAGAGTCATGCTCAAAGTCATCGCACGATTCATCGTTTTCATCGTTCTTACCTGGGCGCTGTTGAGCGCGCTGCCCGCTGTTGCTCAGGCGCCGACGCTGGACTCGGTCCAGATCAACCAGCTGGACGACAGCCGGCCCGCTCAGGCCGCGGCCTTCGTCTCTGTGCTCAATCAGGGCCAGGCAGTCACCGGTCTTCCGGCAGATGCCTTCAGCGTCTACGTGGACAATGAGCGCCTGGCAACAGGGGTGTCGGTTGAGCCAGCCGCCCCGGGGGTGGCCGTCATGGTGCTGGTGGACATCAGCGGTAGCATGGACGAGCCTGGCATCCTCACTGATCGGCGCCTGACGGACGCCCAGCAGTTTGCCCGCCAGGTGGTGGAAGGTCTCAACGAGGAAGACTGGGCAGGGCTGGTTGGCTTCGGCGCCGAGTTGACGCCGGTTAACAACCTGACCTACGACCATGGCTATGTGTTGAACACGATTTCTCAGTTGCCAACGCTGGCGGGGCCGCGTGATGCCGATCAGCGCGGCTTCACCCATCTGTTCGATGCCGTGACCTACGCGGCAGAGTTGCTGAGCAACAACACCGATCCCGCCGTGCGCGACGCCACGGCCAACATGCGCAAGGTGATCATCGTGTTGTCTGATGGCAACGACACCCAGTCCACCGTTACGCGCCTGGACGCGCAACGTGTGGCCAACGACAACCGGATCTCGGTTTACACGGTCACCTTCTGTTCGCCAGCAGGCCAGGGTGACACACGCTTCAGGTGTCAGTCGGACGACGTGCGCTGGTTGGCCAATCGCACCAACGGCGAAAGTCTTGCCTTGCAGACCGTCGGCGATCAAGATGCTATCCATGCCTTGTTCAGACGTCTGGGTGAGCAGCGCAACCAATACCGGGTGGACTATGCCTGGTCGGCCCCCAAGGGCTTGCACAAGTGTCGCATCGAAGTCAGTTCAGGCGGAACCGTTCAGAGCGACGAGCGTGAGTGCTTCTCGCTGTTGGAACAGCCCACTATTGCCGTCACTGCGCCCGCGGAAGGCGCTGTTTTCACACGTCAGCAAGCCGAGGCAGGGCCAGTGTCCATCGAAGTTGCGCTGGCCTTCCCCGACGACGCACCGCGCAACCCCACCAAGATCGACTATCTGGTCAATGGCCAGCCCTATGCGACGTTAGTCGATCCCCCTTATGATGCTGTGCCGCCGGTCTCGCTTGACCTGAGTACGCTGCCGGGCGGCGAGTACACCCTAGTCGCCATCCTGGAAGATCCATACAGCCAGCAGCGCAGCGACAGCCGGCCGCTGGTGACGATCGACCTGGAGCCGTGGCAGCCGCCCGTGATCACCCTCTCGGTGCCGGTGACCCAGGTGATGACCACACGCGGCGCCACGATGACCATGACCATCGACGCAGCCTTCCCGGACGGCGTGCCGCGGGAGCTGTCGGTGACCGTGCGGGATGAGGGTGTAGGCACCATCGCTGAAGCCACGGGTATACCTCCTTTCGAGGTGATCTGGCCGGTGGAAGAAGGCAGGCATGGCGACCACCTGTTGGTGGTCGAGGCCTTCGACGGCAAGACCTCCATTGCGCGCCGCTCCAACGAGATTCGCGGTGTGCTCCAACCGACGCCGCTGCAGCGGATCGTCAACTGGTTGCTGGACAACTGGTACTGGCTGCTGCTCTTCCTGATCGTGTTGGTGCTGCTGTTCTATCTATGGCGACGTAAGCCGGCCTTCATAGCGCCAATCACCACGCAGATCAAGCAGTTGACCACGCGTCTCAATCTGGGGCCGGCCTTTGCCAAACTGGTGACGATACAGGGCCCGCAAAAAGGAGAGTTCTTCATCCGGGATCAGATGACTATCATCGGACGTGACCAGGATCAATGCGGCTTGGTCATCCCCGGCGATAACGCCATTTCCAATGCACATGCGATCGTTCAACGGGATCCGCGCGGCATCTTCTGGGTCAAAGATGTCAGTCGCAACGGCACCTTCATCAACCATCCCAGCCAGCCCGTGAACAAGGACCCGAACTGGACACTGCTGAATGACGGCGACATACTCTACATGGGCCAGACGCAACTGCAGTTCCAGGTTTTAGGCAAGGCCACGCAGCGACTACCTACCGTGCCCTAAAGACGCGTCGATAGATACCAGGCGCCCGGCGCGCACCCCGACCTTGCGCCAAGCGTGATGCATTGCCCAAGTGCCGGGCGCTGATTCGCTAACGCGAGAGATCAGTAACACACCATGTACAAGCTTCAGCCCGGCGATGTCGTTCGCTTCTATGAGATTACTCGCCTGCTGGATGAAGGGCAGGGCGGCATGTCGGCTGTCTATGAGGCCCGCCTGCGGCCCCACCGGCAGACGCCTGATATCCCGCCGCGCGTGGCTCTGAAGGTCGCGCTACCCAACTTCGCGGACCGCCTGCGCTCAGAGGCAGACTTCATACGGCGTTTCAGTCATCCCAACGTGGTCCGGGGTTTCGGTGTTCTCGGTGTCGAGAACCCCTCCTACGTGGGCCGCGCCAAGCTTAAGGATGGCTCTGAGGTGGTCTACATGGCCATGGAGTTCTTGACCGGCGGCTCGCTGGCCGACCAGATCGAGCAGCACGGCCGGTTGGGACTGCGTGAGGTTAAGTTGATCGCTCGCGACCTGGCCCTGGCCTTGCAGCACATCCACAGCCGGCGGGTGATCAACCTGGATCTCAAGCCGGACAACGTGCTTTTTCGCGGCAAGGGACGGCGCTGGCTCGGCTTCTATCCCTCTGCGGTGCTCTGCGATTTCGGCATCGCGCGCGATGTGGATTATCCCTTTTTCGGCGAGCACGCCGGAACGCTGGCCTTTCTGGCGCCGGAACAGATACGCTATGGCCAGGTGGATCCTACTCAGCTAACCTTTGCCACCGACATCTTCCAGTGGGGCACGCTGGTCTACCTGATGGTGACAGGCGACCTGCCCTTCGGAGGCGACAGCGGCGCACTGTTGGATCCGCGCTACGCGGCGCCACCGCTCAGCTCGCGTCGCCATGTGCCCAAGGAGTTGGATGACATGGTGCAGCGAGCGCTGCAAAAGGCGCCACAGCACCGCTACCAGATCACCGACGAGCTGCTGCACGACATGGAGCAATTGCGCGTGCCGCCTGTGCGTCAAATGATCTTTTACGGTTTTTTGGGCGCGGGGCTGCTGACTGCATCGTTGCTCAGCGCCAAATCCTTGGGTCCTGCGCCGTCGTCTGGCTCGGTGAGCCGCACCCCAACCCCGCTGGCCACGGCCAGCGCCACTCCGACGCCGGTGGTACTGCCGGCCAGCGCCGTGGTGACGGCCAGCGCCACGCCGACGCCCACTCTGCTGCCTAGCACAACCCCGGCCCGTTTGCCGACCAGCACGCCTGCATCGTAGACAGGCCGTTTGCAGAGAGATAAGGACCTTCCATGAACCAGCCAGCCGCTAATCAACCGCTGCCAGCTCCCATCATCTGGGGCGAGACCAACGTTGGCAAACAGCGCAGCTACAACGAAGATCAGATTTATCCTGACATGCGCCACAAGACATCATTGCGGCCACCCACCCCTCAGGCGGTGCAGGCGCGCGGCTATCTGATGGTGGTAGCCGACGGCATCGGCGGCGCGCAGGTGGGAGACACGGCAGCTAATTTCGCCGTGCGCAGCACGGTTGATCACTACTACGCTGATCCACGCCCCCTGTCGTTGGACAAGCTCTTGCAGTCGGCTGTGGAGATCGCCAACACCAATGTCTACAACTACGTCAGGACCAGCCCGGCCATCCAGCAGGCCGGCTGCACCCTGACCGCGGCCGCCATCCGGGGCAACGAACTGGTGGTGGCCCATGTGGGGGATAGCCGGGCCTACCTGGTGCAGGACGGGGCCATCTACCCCATCACCACTGACCACAACGTGGCGCAACTGATGGTCAGCGGCCAGCCCTTGCCGGGAGGCGGTCAGGGACTGGCCGGCAACATGTTGGTGCGCTCGCTGGGCGCCGGCCCGGCAGTGGAGGTGGAGACCAAGCGTTTCCTGCTGAAGCCGGGGGATACCGTGCTGGTCTGCTCGGACGGCCTGCACGGTGTGATGAGCAACGACGAAATTTTGCAGATCGCCAGCCGCGAGACGCCGCAGAAGGGCGCGCGCAAGCTGATCGATCTGGCCAACGCGCGCGGCGGGCCGGACAATATCTCGGTGGTAATTGCCCGTATGCCCGGCGGCGCGGCCGCGGCCGCGCCGGCCGCCGCCAAACCATCCAAGCGCATCACCGCGCTGGCCATCGGTGTGCTGGCGTTGTTGGGTGTGCTGGCGGTGATGCTTTTCGCCATCAACCGGCTGAACCCTCCTGAGACCACGGAAACCGCTACAGCTTTGGTTGAGGTGGTCGCCTCTGCGCCGAGCAGGGAGACCGACACAGCGGAGCCGGCTGAAACAACGCCGGCGGCAGGCGCAACCGAGGCGGCAACCTCCGCGGTGGTGGCCGCCGCGCCGACCGCCGCCACAGCTACGCAGAGCGCCAGCCGCGCCCCAACCTCCACACCGGCGATAAGTCACACGCCGACCCCAACCCCGACGTGGACGCCGCGTCCGACGCAACCACTCGCGACTGCGCCACCAACTGGCGTTCCAGGACCAACAGCAGCGTCTCTTGCGCCGGTATTGTCGGTTCCACCCGACGGCTCTGAACAACGCGACCAGGTTACCTTTCAATGGACCCATGGCGGCCTGAAAGATGGCCAACGCTATCGCATCGATCTGCGCACGGAGCATCAGCAGGAGAATATGGAGAAGTCCTGGACCAGCCAGAGCACCAGCCTGACAGTGCGTTATGACCAGCATTCGGACTTCTTCAAGGACGACGGAAGCACGTTCTCCTGGTCGGTGGTGGTCGTAAACGATAATGGTCCTCTGAGCAACTTGAGGTCTGAGGAATGGCGTTTTGTGATGCGGCGGGGCTCTGCTCAACCACCGACGTCAGCACCGCCGCCGATAGAAACGCCGACGCCAGCACCGCCGCCGACAGAAACGCCGACGCCAGCACCGCCGCCGACAGAAACGCCGACGCCAGCACCGCCGCCGACAGAAACGCCGACGCCAGCACCGTCGCCGACACCGACGACGCGATCATGACCCTTGACCAAGTTTGGCAAGACAACATCTCACGTGTACACGTGACGACTATTTCCTGGCCGGATCGCAACCGCGCGGGTGATGGCCATCATAAGGAGTACCATGAACGGTGATCAAGAACCTGTGAAAAAGCCTTCTGCGAGTCTCTGGGTGCTGTGGGCGCTGTTGATTCTGCTGTTCACAGCTATTCTTACAACGATGCAGATCGCCAGTGGATTCGTATTCGGGTCGGCACAGGCCAATGTGCTTCCCGAAGCACAATCTGACACACCAACTTCGACACAGACGGTAACTGTCGCCAGCAGCCCATCGCCTTCCGACACAATCCCTGCATCAACAGAAACACCAACAGCAACACCGACATCAACAGAGACACCGACGGCAACACAAACATCAACAGAGACGCCGACGGCAATACAGACACCAACAGAAACACCAACGGCAACACAAACACCAACCCTTTCCAAGGTTGTTTATCTGCCCCTTGTTGCGGTTGCTCCACCTTGGATAAATGCGGGGCTGGTCGGGCAACGCACTCGTGATCTTCTGTTGATGGACGGCAATTTCTACGCAGCTTCGCAAACGAACGGCGCCTATAAGGCCGCCAGCGGATGCAGTCCCCAATGGGTGTCGATCGGCCCTGGCGGGAAATTCGCTCTCAGTGTTTTGGTGGATGAAAGTGTTACTTTGGTAGGAACCTTCAATGACAAATTGTATCGTCAGGATGGCACGGGCCCTTGGCATCAGATCGACGTCGGCAATCCGTACATTTGGGATTTGGTGAAAGGATCAGATGGAACGTTCTATGCAGGGACCGACGGAGGCGTATTCAGCAGTGTAGATCGGGGTGCAACCTGGCAGAATTGGAGCCAGGGGCTTTCGGGAGATGGGCTTTTCATCGATGATTTGCTAGTAGACTCTGAAGGTAATATCTGGGCGGCAACCTTTGGAGCCGGTGTCTTTCTTCGATCGAGCAGCGATGCGCCTTGGGAATCAATCAATCCTGGACTACCAGCAGGAAATGCTCGCAAAACATGGAGTCTCATGCAGACCCCTGACAATAGTATCTTCGTCGGTACTGCCGACGGCGTATTCCGTTTGAACTCGACGGTCTGGTCTCCATTTGGACTGGAGGGCGAAATCGTCTATGCCTTAGGGGCTTCCGATGTCATGCTCTTCGCTGGCACTCGATCCGGCGGAGTATTTATGAGCACAAACACAGCGAATCAGTGGGCTCCCATGAATCATGGTTGGCCCGCCAATGCGATTGTGGATGACTTGCTAGTCTACACCTGGGAGACCTGCAAGGTTATCTTCGCCGCTACTGACCGAGGGGTTTTTCGGTATCCATTGCCCCGTTAGAAGCGAGACACCGTGACCCTCCAATCAGGTTCCGTACTCAAAGGCCAATATCGCATCGACGCCCTGATCGGCGGGGGCGGGATGGCGCTGGTTTACCGCGCCTTCGATCTGAACCTGCAGCGGGTGTGCGCCATCAAGCAGAACATGGTCACGGCCGTCGCCGCCCAGCAGCAGTTTCACACGGAGGCCGTTACCCTGGCCAGCCTGAATCATGCGCATCTGGTGCGGGTGCTGGATCATTTTTCGGACGTGGTGGGCCAGCAGTATCTGGTGATGGACTTTGTCGAGGGCGAGAATCTGGACCATTACATCAGGCGCACAGGGCCGATGCCGGAAAGCCAGGCGCTTGCCTGGATGGCCGGCGTGCTGGATGCTGTTGCCTATTGTCACAGCATGGGGGTCATCCATCGCGATATCAAGCCGGCAAATCTGGTGCGGCGCCACGGCCTTGACAGCGTGGTGGAACCTGCCGCCCAAAGAGGGCGACGTACCTGCCCGTCTGGTGTTGGACCTGCCGCCTGGCCCGCACACCTTCGTCGACAACACGCCACGCGGTCATGGACGCATCGGCGTCGCTATCACGCCCGGATCGGTGTTCATCTCGCCTATCTGGTATAATGACCGCCCTGAGGAATGGGTTTTTCCGCTGGAAATCCCCAGCGGGTGCCAGTAAAGATCCGCACGGCGCATTTTTAATCGCAAGATGGAGGTCATTCTGTGATCAATTGTCCCCACTGTCAGACCCCAAACCGAGCCGCAGCCCGCTTTTGCATGGGCTGCGGCGCCAGGCTCGCTGCTGATCCGCTGTCCGGCGCCGATCCAACTTCCGCTGCTCCGGCAGACAATGCTGCGTTGCCTGTCGATGCGTCGGCCAGCCCTCTGGAAGCGCTGTCCAGCTCTCTGGAGGCGCTGTCCCCTCCCATCCCATCAATCGAAACGGTGGCTACATTGCCGCAGGACAGTGACCAGGCTCTGGCATCGACCGCGGCCGACCTGCCTGGCGATCCCCGGCTGCCGGTTGAACCGGTCGACAGCAGCGCCGATGCCAACCTGACCGCGCCAGTTTCGCAAGTTGAGCCAGCCAATATTCCAACCGACGCTGACCTGGCTGCGTCTGTTGCGCCTGTCGAACCAGGCGCCGAGGCCAGCGGCGGGCTCTTGGCAGTGGGAACGGTGATCGGCGAGCGGTTCACCATCACCGGCCTGTTGGAGCAGGATCCGGCCGGCTACATCTACACGGCCGCCGATTCGCATGTTTGCGGCCAGTGCGGCGCGGCTGTCGAGCTGGGTGATCAGTACTGCGGCAGTTGTGGTGTGCTGTTGCCCAATCCGGCAGCCGTTGTTTTGCGGGAGAGCGCTGCAGCGCCGGAAACGTCAGATGCAGCTTTCGAGGTCGGGGGGGTGTGGTATGCAGTCCTGCCCGGTGACACTGAGACGTCGCAGCCCAGTCAGGTGAAGACAGGCTGGCGCCTGCAGGTCGGTCAGGCTTCGGACAATGGTCGGTTGCGTGAGCTTGACGAGGACAGCGTCTTCAGTCTCGTGCTGTCGGGCATCTTCGAGTCGCAGATCGAGACGACGGTTGGTCTCTTTATCGTGGCTGACGGTATTGGTGGTCACGAAGGCGGGGAGGTGGCCAGCAAACTGGCAGTGCAGACGATGGCTCAACAGGTTCTTCAACGAATTATCTGGCCGATCTTACAGGGCGACGCTTTGTTGCCGGAGACGCTGCAAGCAGAGCTAGAGCAATCCGTGCAGATTGCCAACCGTCAGGTCTACGAGCTGCGCCGCGAGCGTAGCAGCGACATGGGCACGACGCTGACCATGGCCCTCGTGATCAACGGTCAGACCATCATCGGCAACGTGGGCGACAGCCGCACCTATGTCTGGGGACCGGACGGATTGGAGCAGTTGACGACAGACCATTCGCTGATTGCAGCCCTGATCGCAGCTGGACAGGAGCCGCCTGAGGCGATCTACACCCATCCGCAACGCAACTTGATCACCCGCAGCTTGGGCGACAGACCCCAGGTAGAGATCGATCTATTCTCACTGGAGCTGGAGGCAGGTTTCAGATTGATTCTTTGCTGCGACGGCGTGTGGGAGATGATCCGCGACGAAGGCATTGAGGAAATCATGTTGCAGGAAGATTACCCGCAGCGCGCGGCCGACAAAATCGTGCAACAGTCCAACAACGCAGGCGGCGAGGACAACATCAGTGTCGTCGTCGTCGCCGTCGAACAGGTATAAAGGAGAGATGCAATGACCGGAGAAGTGATCATCACCTGCCAAGCCAACAAACAGTACTACCCGGTATTGTCGACGCCGCAGGTCGCCTATGTGCTGATCGACATAAAGCTCGGACAGGCCCTGGCTCATGTGCAAGCACCGCTCAACTTGAGCTTGGTGTTGGACCACAGCGGGTCGATGGGAGGAGAGAAGATCCGCAACCTGCGCCAGGCCGTCAAACTGGCTATCGATCAGATGACGCCGCAAGATTATGTTTCCATCATCGAGTTCAATGAGAAAGCAGATTTGGTGGTAGCCAGTCAGGCCGTCTCCAATTCTGCTGACCTCAAGCGCAGGGTGGACAAAATCAGCGACAGCGGAGGTACCAGTATTTCCGAGGGCATGAAGTTGGGCCTGCAGGAACTGCGCAAGCAGATCGGCCGGAACCGTGTGAGTCGTATGCTGTTGTTGACTGATGGCCAGACCTATGGCGATGAGAAGAAATGCGAGGACTTGGGCACTGCTGCCGGCAAGGATGGCATTCCGATCAGCGCGCTGGGCTTCGGTATGGACTGGAACCACAAGCTGCTGGAAAAGATCGCGGAAAACAGCGGCCCCGGCGGTGTAGCCGATCTGATCGAGCGACCGGATGAGATCCTGAATACATTCAGTTCCACCGTGCAGCAGATGCAGGGTACTGTCGTGACCAATGCCATGCTGACTCTGCGCATGATCCAGGGGGTGACGCCGCGCCAGGTCTGGCAGGTGTTGCCGCTGATCTCCAATCTGGGGCATCGGCCGATCTCAGAGCGGGATGTTCAGGTGATGCTGGGTGACATCGATAAGGATACCGGCAAGCAACTGTTGGTGGAACTGGTGTTGCCCCCCCGCCAGCCGGGCAACTACCGCATCGCCCAAGCCGAGGTCAGCTACGATGTGCCGTTGGCTAATCTCACGTATCAACGGGAGCGGGCTGACATCCTCTTGGGCTTCACAGCCGACCAAGCTTTGAGTTATCCTGTTGATCCGATCATCATGAACATAGTCGAAAAAGTGACGGCCTTCAGGCTGCAAACCCAGGCTTTGCAGGACGTGGACTCAGGCAACATCCAGGGCGCAACCATCAAGCTGCGGCAGGCTGCCACCCGCCTGTTGAGCATGGGTGAAGACAGCCTGGCCACCACCTTCTTGCAGGAGGCGGACACCCTGGAGAAGACCAAACAGTTGACCGACTCCGGCACCAAGCAGTTGCGCTACAAGACCCAGAAGCTGACCCAGCGCTTTGACTCGTAGCTCCACATAGCACTTTCGTCCGGCATTCCCGCCAATCATACAGCACCTTTAGGAGGTCCATCCATGAACTGCCCATCGTGTGGCCATTCCAACCTGCCCGGTTCAGCCTTTTGCGATAACTGCGGCTTTGATCTTAGCCAGGCGGCCGCCCCTGCGCCAGCTCCGGCATATCCTGTGGCGCCACCGTACCCTGCCGCGGCTCCGGCAGCGCCGACTGCACCGGCAGCCGGCGGCGCAACCTGTCCCCAGTGTGGTATGGCGGTAACGCCGGGAGCCGTCTTCTGCGATAACTGCGGGGCAAAGTTGGGCGCTCCTGCGGCGCAGCCAGCCCCGCCCACGACTCCCGCCGCCTGGCCCCAGCAGCCTGGTCCTGTCGCGCCGCCTCCCTATCAGGTGCCGCCCGTTGCCGGCGCTGCCTGCCCCCAATGCGGCCAGCCCTTGATCTCCGGCGCGCTGTTTTGCGACAGTTGCGGGGCCAGCTTGGCTGCGCAGCAACCCCAGCCTCCTGCCTATCCACAACCCGGGCCTACGCCGGGATATCCACCGGTCCAGCCGCCCATGCCAGGGATGATGCGTATGCGGCTGGTGGTGGTCAACAGCGGCGTGCAGATGCCGCTGGCGGGTAAACCGGAGTTCTATATCGGCCGCGAGGATCCCATCGGCCAATTCTTCCCTGATGCAGATCTGACGCCCCACGGCGGCGATGCCGGCGGCGTTAGCCGCCGCCATGCCAAGATCGTGGTTTACGGCAGCCAGGTGTTGTTTGAAGACTTGAACAGCACCAATGGCAGCTTCGTCAACAAGGTCAGGGTGCAGCCTGGCCAGCCGGTGCCGCTGACTGACGGGGCTGAGGTCAGGCTGGGTAAGGTGATATTGACCTTCCATACCAGCTAAATGAGCCGTCCGGCGTCGGGCGTTAGCCAGCGCCCGACGCCGGAACCTGGTGACACACGGTTGGTCTAAGGACGCGTCCATTGATGAGTCCTTGGGTTGGCTCGGCCAGTAGACCGCCCAGGAGACCGACCGGGGTTGCGAGTTATTCAGACGGGCCCTAAGTTGGAGAGTTCATGCCATGATGCGTTACATGATATATCGGGTTGGACCAGGCCACGCCATGGGCTTTGGCTGCGTGGTCGGCGTGATCCTGGGGCTTCTGCCGGTGATACTGTTGGTTGTTGGGGCGCTGATCATTCAAGACGGTCAGGCGGAAATCTCGCGGGCGCTGGGCCCGTTGGGTTCAATCCTGGCGCCCCGCATGAACATATCGTGGAACGCCATAGGGCTTATCGGCTTGGTAGTGGTGGTGGCGTCAGGCATGTTCTATGCCATTGGCGGTTGGCTGGCTGCGCTTGGTTTTAATCTGGTGGCACACATGACCGGTGGGTTGGCACTGGACCTCACATCTGATGGGACTCTCCTGCCGACGCAGACTGGCGGCGCAGTGCCCTATTCAGCGCCCGCACAGAAAGACCCCACCATGCCGTTGCCGCGTTCGCTGCAGACGGGCGCACCCGCGGCGCCGTTCCCGGTGATCAGCAGCGGTGCGGCAGCTATTGGCGTGCAACCCTCGACCCAACCAGGCAGCGGAGGAGCGCCTGCTGCCTCTGCATCTGCCCCTGTCGCGTCCTCTGGCGTTCATCCACTCTTGGTCTCTGAGAGCGATGCAACGGCTCTGTGGTCACTGAAGACAGGGACAACAACCATTGGCAGTGACCCCTCCAACGATGTGGTACTCTTAGGAGACAGTACTGTTGCACCCAAGCATGCTGAGGTCCGGGCTGAGTCCAGCGGTTACGTAGTATACGACTTGGGGACGCCAGCCGGAACGTTCGTCAACGGTCGGCGTGTGCAAGGACGAAACCTGTTGAAGGACGGTTTTCGCATCAAGCTGGGTAGCACTCTCTTGCTGTTTCGTGATACCCGGTGAAGCGCGAGGAGCATATCTGGAGTGTTGACATCCAATCTGTTGGCATGCGCACCGTTCAGGGATTGCCCGGAATGACCTCGCACTATTGTTCCTTGTGCGGTCAACGGTTGAAAGATTCGTTCTACACCGTCACTTCTAGCCGGGACATCTCTCGGCGTGCCCTTGTCATCTGTGCAGACTGCTTTTCGTCGGCGCCGCGCTGCTGCTTTTGTGGGCAGCCTATGGCTGAAAAACTGGCTCAGCATGGTGTATGCGTTGGCTGCCTGGCTAGCGCCCAGCGCTGTCACGCCTGCGGCAAGCCGGTTCGTGAAGGCATCGAACTACAGGATGGAACCGACCGCATCTTTTGCCTGACCTGTGTACAAACGTTGCCTGTCTGCTTGGCTTGCCGTGCTCCGGTCGATGGTCGAGGCTGCCGTCTGCCGGACGGCCGCGTTCGCTGTCACGTCTGCAACGCCAGCGCGATCGATGATCCGGGCCAAGCGCAGGCGCTCTACATGGAGGTTCAGGATATTGCCGCTAGGCAACTTGACTTGGCGCTGAGTATCCCCACGCCACTGGTTCTCGTCGACTCCGGACAACTGCAGGCCGTGTTGCAGACGATTGGCAGTGATCATCCTTCTGAGACAAAGCAACTGCGAGGCGTTTACGCCCGCAAGGGCCTGAAGCGCGGCATCTACGTCGAGTCGGGGTTGCCGCGTGTTCAGATGATCGAAGTTATCGCCCACGAGTTGGGTCACGCCTGGCAGGCTGAACGCAAACCCTTGCTCAGTGATCCGGTGTTGGTCGAAGGTTTTGCCGAGTGGGTCGCCTACAAGGTGTTGGATGTTCTTGGCGAAACCACTGCTCAGGATATCATGCTCAAGCGAACGGATGTTTATGGCCAGGGACTGCGTCGGGTGTTGGGATGGCAAATCGACGACCCAACCGCGATATTGAATAGGAGTGGATGATGAGCAACCCTCTGGATCTTGTCTGCAATTTCAACACGGACTATGTTGTGCCATCTGCCCAACAGCGCTTGTTGTATGCGCTGCTGTCGGTTCGTGTCAATGATATCCGCACTAAGTCGGCGCCGGTGACTCTGGATCTGGTGGTGGACGCCAGTGCGTCAATGCAGATTCCGTTGCTTAGCGATGAACAGTTTGCCGAGTTGGCCAGCCTCGGTGCGGTCAAAGAGGTGATCGCAGACGGCATTCCCGTGTGGCGCTTCGAAAACGTGCCGTCTGGCTTCATGAAAAACTGTCCACGGGCTTTGGATATGGTCAAGCTGGCTGCTGTGGCGGCCGTCAAGGCATTGCGTCAGGATGATCATTGCGGTCTGGTTGCCTTCGCCGGCAGCGCCCGCCGCCTCGCGCCCATCTCGCCGGCGTCGAAGCCACGAGATTTGCTACGGGGGATTGATCAGCTGGATGAGATCGATCTGGGCGATGACACCCGACTGGCGACTGGGCTATCGTTGGCTGTCAAAGAACTGACGCGTGACAATCGCACGGCGCGCACGACGGTGCGACGTGTCATCTTGTTGACCGATGGTTTTGCGTTGGATGAGGCTGATGCCTTGCACTGGGGGCAACGGGCAGCGTCCGCGGGGGTATCGATCAGCACCATGGGGCTGGGCGGTGATTTCAACGAGAATCTCTTGTTGGCGCTGGCGGAGTCCAGCGGCGGCAATGCCTATTTTATCGAAGAGTTGGCGGATATTCCAGATGCTTTCGCCAATGAACTGAAGGCGTCGCAATCGGTCGTGCTGCGTGATCTTGAGCTCAAGCTTAAGCTCTACGGCGGCGTCGAACTGCGTCGCGCTTATCGCGTGAAACCGGCGATCAGCGATCTGGGCCTGCCTTTCCAGGTGGATGGCAGCGCCAGCATTCGATTGGGCGATCTGGATCTGAATGCACCGCCAGCCATATTGTTGGAGTTGATTGTGCCGCCGCGGCCGGCCGGGCGCTATCGCCTGGCCCAGGCTATGCTGGCGCACAGTGACAGCAGCGGCATGCCAGGACCGAAAGCCACTGCCGACCTGCTGACAGAGGTCGGCGTCGATCAAGTCCGGGCCGGTCGCCTCAATGCCCACGTAATGAATCTTGTCGAAACGGTCAGCGCCTACAAGTTGCAGACCCGCGCGTTGGAAGACGTCGAGCGCGGCGATGTGGCCGGCGCAACTGTCAAGCTGCGCGCCGCGGCCACGCGCTTGCTTGGTCTGGGCGAAGATGAACTGGCCCAAGCGGCGCTGCAAGAAGCCAACAACCTTGACCAGCAGGGTGAGCTGTCGGCGACCGGAACAAAGAAGCTGCGCTATGAGACGCGTCGTTTGACGCAGAAACTGAGTTGATGGTGTAGATCTTGTATTGCTGATGCAAGATCATTGTTCCGAAAGGCATTCTTGTATCAAGATTTCCAGTTTCATGGTGAGTTCCTAACCCTTTGCGTTTTCGGGAAGTCACTGCAGGATGTGAGCTGCCGTTCTCATGTCTCAATGTCCGAACTGCAAGCAGACCAATCGCCCTGGCGCTCGTTTTTGTGGCTACTGTCGGGCCGCGCTGACGTGTCCCTGCCCAAGGTGCGGAACGAACAATCGTATCCAGGCCAGATATTGTCTCAATTGCAGGGTCGAGCTGACGCGATCTTGTCCACAATGCGGACACGCCAACCGCCTGACCGCCCGCTTCTGCCAGCATTGTGCGACAATGCTGGGTGCTCCAGCACCAGCCCTGCCTCAGTCGCCGGTATACCCAGCCGTTGCGCCAATGTCTCCCCAGCCGGTTCATTCGCCTGCCATCAGCGTCATGCCCAGCCATGCTACAGGCATGTTGTCGGCCCAGACTTTGGTCAACAATCGCTACCTGATTATCAAAAGAGTTGGCGGCGGCGGCATGGGCGCTGTGTATAAGGTTACGGATACTCATCGCCAAGGGCAGATATGGGCCATGAAAGAGATGAGTCTGTCTGCTGCGGCAACGCCCCAGGACCGCGCAGAGGCCATTGCCAATTTCGAGAATGAAGCGGCTACACTGAGCAAACTGAGCCACATTAATCTGCCCACCGTCCAGGAGGTCTTTCGGGATCAGTTCCAGCGCCACTACATGGTGATGGAGTTCATCGATGGGCGGACCCTGCTTGAGCTCCTACAGGATAACCAGGGCAAGGCGCTGCCTGAGGACCGGGTATTGGATTGGGCGGCTCAACTGTGTGATGTGCTTGAGTATCTGCACAGCCAGTCTCCACCGATCATCTATCGGGACCTGAAACCAGAGAACGTGATGATCGAAAAGGCCACTGGATGTCTCAAACTGATCGATTTCGGCATCGTGCGCCTTTACAAGGCTGGTAAGTCCAAGGACACGGTAGCGTTTGGCACGGTAGGCTATGCACCTCCCGAGCAGAGTATCGCTCAGACGGACGCGCGTTCGGACATCTATGCCATGGCGGCTACTTTGCACCACTTGCTCACTGGACGTGACCCGAAGAAAGAAACGCCGTGGTTGTATCCGCCAGTGCGTCAGCTCAACTCCGCTGTGTCCGCAAAGGTTGAGGCAGCTTTGGTCCAGGCTCTCGAGTCGAACCGCAGCAAGCGGCCTCAGACCATGGCTGAGTTTCGCGACCTGCTGGGGTGCAAACCCCAGGCTAAGCCGACCAGGTCCGGACAGCAGGCTCATCCCATGTTAGCATCAGGGTTGGCGTCAACCCGCAAACTCGACTTCGGCACGGTGCCGCGTGGCCAACAACCGACCCGACGTGTTCAGGTACATAGCGCAACGCCACTGGCAGGCCGCGTTTCTGCCTCACAGGTTTGGCTCAAGGTTTCGCCAGACTATCTGAAGGGCAACACTGTTGACATTGACATTACTGTGGACACCCACCAGTTGCCTGTTGAGCGCTCTTTCTGGACAACGCCCAATTTGGCAGGTAACTTCTGGCATCGGCTCCAACCCTACGTGCAGCGCTACTGGTGGGCGATGCTGGTTGGTCTGTTCATTCCCTACGTCAACCTTGCGGTGGTTGCACCGTTTGTGATTCTGGCGTTGTTGGCCCTGCTTCAAGGCGTGATATGGTGGACTTTCCTGCACGCTTCGTGGTTGGTTCAGCAGCCACACCAACACACAGCTGAAGTCGAAGTTGAGGCCGGTAGCAACTCAGAGACGGTCGTTGTGGCAATCGAAGTCACGCCTGATCCCTTGGAGAACCGCTGGCGTTGGGTCGTGGCAGCAGGTATGGTAGCAGCCGAAGCAATGTTGGCCTGGTGGTTGCTTTCCGTGGCATTGTGAGAGCAGGTGTTTCGTCAAGGAGCCAGTCACCGTGAACTCGCTCAGAACAAAACTTATCCACGGAATGTGTGTGTCGCAGGCGATCTTCGCCGTGGCATGTCTTGCCCTACAGCCGGCGTTGGCCGCTGATTCAGGGCCATACGATGTTCGGATCGAACAAGTGGATGCCCGCGAGTTTCCTCTGGTCACACTCTTTGTGTTGGTAACCGATCCTGCTGACGGTGAGGTCATCAGCGGTCTGGGGCAAGAGGATTTTGTCGTCACTGAAGACGACGTACAGGTCGAGATTGTCAAGTTCAGCGCCGGGAACCCTGGGCCGATATCGACGGTGTTGGCAATTGACCGGAGCGGCAGCATGGAGACCGAAGGCAAGTTAGCCGGCGCCAAGCAAGCTGCGCGTGCCTTTATAGATCAAATGCGTCCACAAGATCAGGTGGCCTTGGTGGTTTTCGATAACACAGTATCGATCTGGCAGGATTTCACCAGCGATCAAAATCAGCTCCGCCAGCGCATTGATGCCATTGCCTTGGGCAACGGCACCGCATGGTATGATGGGGTGTGGTACACGGTCGATTTGATGACCGGTGTGGCAGGACGCCGCAACGCCATTCTCCTTAGTGACGGCAAGGACCTGCGAGAGGGTGGATTGCTGCAAAGGCTCTTCGGCGCCAGCGGCAGTCAACATAGCTTCGAAGAGACAATTGAATATGCTAGTGCCAACGGTGTTGCAATCCACACCGTTGGCCTCGGCGCTCAAGTCAACACTGACATCAGTGACGCAGAGGGCTTTGATGAAGAGCGACTGAAGCGCATGGCTGAGAGCACCGAGGGCGTTTATCACCACAGTCCCACAGCCGATCAACTGCGCCAACTTTACCTGTCGTTTGCTGAGAATACACAGAAGGAATATGTCATCACCGTACGTAGCGGCCGAGCCAGCTATGATGGCACCCGGCGCGATCTCAGAGTAACCGCGGGTAGCAGTACAGGAAGCGGGGGGTACGTAGAGCAACACCTGCTCAACGTCGAGTCAAATTCATGGGCGGCGTTAGCATTCATTGCGCCATTGGCGTTAGCTTTCATCGTGCCTTTGGTCTGGCGCAAGTCCCGTGCAGTTCCACCGGATCCGGTGTGGACACCAGGTGCCAACTCTTCACCACATACGGACACAATCATGTGCATGCAGTGTGGGCGGCCAATTCGCACTGGCGCGCGCTTCTGCGTCGGATGCGGTTCGGCTGTGCTTCCCACCTGGGCCAGTTCGCCGCCCGTGAGTATGCCATCACCAACAGCCGTTTGCAGTCGCTGCGGGCAACTGCTGCGACCCAGTGCCCGCTTTTGCAGCAACTGTGGAGAGAGGAACCTGCAATGAGCAAGCGTATGCAGATATATTATAACGCACTCTTCGGAGCCGTTGGCGGCTACTTGGGTTGGCTGGTCGTTGGGAGTTTTCCTACCCAGGCCTGGAACATTTGGCTGGCTTCGACTTTCATTGGCGCCGGGGTTGGGCTTTTCATCGGTCTTGCCGTGGGCGCAGTCGAAGGGGCGATCATCAAGCGGTCTGCCAAACAGGCGCTGCGTGGCGCATTCCTCGGCGCGGGAATCGGTTTGCTTAGTGGTATGGTTGGCCTGATCGTCGGTGAGATCCTCTTCTTGATCATTAAAGGAGGATTGTTGGCGCGTGCATTGGGATGGATGGTGTTTGGCTTCATGTTGGGAGTGGGCCAGGGGCTGCAAGACCACCGCTCACGGCGGCGCATCAGCTACAGCGCGTTAGGAGGCACCATAGCCGGCCTGATAGGCGGTTTGGCGTTCGAGGTGTTGACTCAGGTCTTTCTTCAAGAGAGCGCCAACGCCCAGATCGTGTTGAGCGGTCTTGGCCTGATCTTAATTGGGGCCAGTTTGGGTGGGATCATTCCGCTGTCGCTGGATGTGTTGCGTCGCGCGGCGAAGGACAAGGGCACATTGGTTGTGAAGACAGGCAGGCGGGCTGGATTAGAGGCGCCCGTGTTGGACAGTGTGCGGTTGGGAAGCTACGACGGATGCGATATCTATTTGCCTGGAGATCCATCGATTGCGGCTGAACATGCCCGCATCGTCAAGTCCGCTGATGGGTTCCAGGTCGTACCGGTGGGTGGGGTAACCTGGGTAGGCGGCCAGCAGATAACGAGCGCTGGCTATGTTCTGAAACACGGCGACAAGGTGCAACTCGGTAGCACGATCGTTGAGTTCGAGGCCAGATAAGGATTGCGCATCATGCAGACGTGTACGCGTTGTAGCCTTGCCAACTCTGATACCAGTCGCTACTGTGCGCAGTGCGGCCAACCCCTGCTGGGCGCGGCGACTGGACAGCTTTCATCTCAATCAGTCTTGGCAGGACGCTACGTCATTGTCAGGCTGCTGGGCAAGGGCGGCATGGGCGCGGTCTATCTGGCGTCAGATAGTCGCATCACAGGCAAAGTCTGGGCTGTCAAGGAGATGTCCGACGCTGTCTTGCTCGATCCGGCAGAAAAACAAACAGCAATTCGGGCGTTTGAGAGCGAGGCCAATTTGCTGGCCAAACTTGATCATCCCAATATTCCCAAGGTTGTGGACTACTTTGCCGAAGCGGGAAAGTATTTTCTGGTAATGGACTTCGTTCCCGGCAAGACCCTGGAAACGATGATGGAGGAACGACATGTCCCATTTCCAGAGCAGCAGGTCGCTGAGTGGGGCGTCCAACTGTGCGATGTGTTGAGTTACCTTCATAACCGCCAGCCGCCGGTGATCTTCCGTGATCTTAAGCCAGGCAATGTGATGCTTCAGCCTGACGGGGCCCTGAAGTTGATCGACTTCGGCATTGCCCGTGTGTTCAAACCAGGCCGTTCGTCCGACACATCTGCTATTGGTACGCCAGGCTTTGCTGCGCCTGAACAACATGGTCGGGCTCAGACAGATGCCAGATCGGATGTTTACAGTCTCGGTGTCATGTTGCATCATCTGGTCACCGGCCATGATCCAGCGTCCGACCCGTTCAACTTGCCCCTTGCGCGACGCCTTAACCGGCAGGTATCCCCGCAGTTTGAAGAAGCTTTGGCGCGCGCCACAGCGCTACAAACCGACAGTCGGTACCAATCCGCAGCGACCATGCGGCAAGCTCTGATAGGCAGCGGTCAGGGAGCGTCGCAACCTGTGGCTACAACGGGAACTCCAATGCACCAACACCAGCCCCGCCGTGGAGGACGCTGGTCGTTAATCATCGCGGCAATAGTGACCCTGGCAGGCTTGGCGCTAGGTATCTCGCTGCTGACCAGGCCCGCTGTGCCTCCTTCTGCGTCGGTGGTTGATGCAATACCGGCAACCGCAACGCCAATGCCCGCGGATGCTGTCCCGCCTCCACCGGTTGCGACCAACACGTTGTCTCCCTTGGCGGATACACCTGAGCCCACAACGGCGGCTCCGACGGCTACGCGACCTGCTCCGACTTCAACGCGACCCGCACCCACGCCCACGCGATCTACTCCCACTCCCAATGCTGAGGCTATCCAGGCTGAGATTACGGCAGTGTTGCTGTATTGGTCTGAAGTGCACAAACGAGCAGTGCGTCAAGTGCGCGAAGACGAGCTTTCTGCTATCTTGGCCGATGAAGCGTTGGAGAAGCAGTTGGGCAGTATCCGCTGGATGCGCGAAAACAACGCTTTCTGGGACGTAACGACCTATGAACGGCGTACCGATGCGTGGGAGTACGTCACCCCCACGTTTGTGCGTGTATTGGTATGGCGTGATGAGAAGGGAGATTTTTACCAGAACGGGAAGCTCAACCCTAAGTCCTCCTACCGAGAGCAGTATCGGGCGCGCTTTGTGCTGGAAAAGATCGGCAACCGCTGGTACATCATTTGTAAAGGATCGCTGGAAAGCGGCAAGCCTGAACCGTGTCTTATGGCGCCGCCCTGATCTTCATCCATCAGTTGCTCCTTGATACAGTCCTGAAGAGCCGATGGTAAGGCCGAACTACAATGCCAAGGAAGGATTCGCCATGCAATGTCCACAATGTGGCCAGATGAATCTGGCAACCGCTCAATTCTGTAAGTACTGTGGAAAAGTACTGACGTCGGGTCAGGCTCCGCCCGTCTCACCGGCGCAAGGGTCAAATCCCTCTGGATCTGCTGCTGCACCGACTGCGCCGGTTGGGCCGCAACAGTTGCCCTCCTTCACGCCTCCATCCTATGGCGCGCCTCCCCCGCCGCTCGGCGGGCAACCTTGGGGAGCAACCTATCAGCCGCCCCAGCCTCCATACCAACAGCCGTATCAGCAACCCTACGGCGCGCCGCCGGTTTCGGCAATGGGTTCAACCGGCTACTCGCCTTTCAATATTTGGGGGCCGTTTGCTGGCTATGGCGCCCGCGGCCGACATGTCGCTTGGTTGTTGGGCGCTATGGGTGACCGGGCTGAAATCTTGCGTAACGCGATTGGTGTGCGCTTTGCCGCTCGGGCTATCGCCGATGCAGTTGTGTCAGACAAGGTATTGGTTGGACGGGGCGTGGCGGTTGAACAACGCCCTTACTTCTTGATCCAACGCAAGATCGCCACGGCCGGGCTGTACATCGCTCGTCTGGGCGATGACATCTATATCTCGCAGGTGACTTACGCTCGAGGACCGATCAGTGTCGCGAGAATCGCTCTGCTGGCGGTGATGTTGCTCTTCCAATTGTTCTTTCTTGTAGGAGGCTTTGGTTCCATGCTGGATAGCTTCTCCGGCAGCAGTATGCTGTTTGGTGGAGGTCCCGATCTCGGCGGCATGGCTTTCTTCCTTTGCTGCGTCGGCCCATTGGGCTTGGTCAACACAGCGGCGCTCTTATTCGCCGGTCTCTTTACTGTCTGGCGCACGGTTACCGACAAGGATCCACTGGCGATTCTGCGTACCACGCTCAACGAGTTCAACCAGGACGACGTGATCGGGCTGGAGAAAGCTGTGGAAGAGACGGTACGGGAATGCATGGATCAGGTTGGCATCGATCGGCGTTTGCTGCCGCCAGCGTCCGACTATGGCATGCGTCCACGGTTGATCTGATGTGGTGTGTTCATGAACAGCCCTTCACCTCAAGCGATACTCAAGCCTGAACAGGCGATTCGCATCGGGCCACTACTGATCGCGCGCGGATGGCCGGTGGATCGGCTGCCTCTCGATCCCCCGGCATCCATGACGCCGGTCGAATCAGTCGTGCGCGGCTGGCGCTTGTCTGATCTGCCTGATTTCCTCAAGGATCACACCCTTATGGCCAGCGATGAAACAGCTAAGCTGGCTGAGGTGTTAGGGCGACTGGTGCAGTTGGCAGGCAATCTGTGGAAATGGCAGAACTGCGCGTTCAGTCTGCGTTTGCGCAGCCGGCCGCAGTCGGGCGCCATCGATCTGATGTTGCTGCTGCGGGTACGTGCTCGCCCTGGAACAGCGCAGCAGATGGCCGAAGCAGTGGGAGACGATGTGGTGGCACAGATGGGACAGTTGGGCTTGATGCCCTTGGTCCTGGATGATGCTGCGCTGCGGGCCAGCCTGAATCCCTTTGGACGCTGTTCGCTTGTCGAATTGCGACAACACGAGGAGGTGGCTCAACTCTCGGCAGGCGACGCCTATGTTGTTCATCCCTTTTGGGCGCCCGCCGGAGATTTTACAGCCGTTTTCGACATCATGTTGCGCCAACCAGCCCCAGCGCTGGTCAACCTATACCTGGAGCCAACCCGTCTGCTTCCCGGTGAGGCAGAGGGGCTGGCCCAGGCAGCCAGCATGGCTCAGACGTTGGGCCAGTTTCAGTTTAGCGGGCACTACTATCAAGGTACATTCCGCGATCCTAACGCCGAATTGGTTGGACGGCTCTATGCCGCCAACCTGAAGCGCTTGAGCGAACCCTTCTTGATTGCAGCCCAAGTGGTTGGTCCACATCTGGCCACGAATCTGGCCATTGCTCGCAGCCTGGGTACGGCGGCCGCGTCGTCAAATCTAGCCCGGCTTTCCACGACCAATCAGGATGGACCACTGCCCAGCGGATTCGACCTGCTCAAGCCCGACGCCGGCGCCGAAGAACAGGCAGCATTTGACCTCATAGAGAACATGAGCCTGGCGCCCTGGGGACCAAGTCTGGCCAGCTCGGGCAAAGAACGACTGCGTTATCTGGCTGATGCGCAGGGCGCCACCGCGCTTTTTCGCTTGCCGGTCAGTGTGCGCGGCGGTGTGCCAGGCGTTGCGGTGCGTCAAGCCGCGCCCGGCTTCGAGTTGGGAGCACGGGCGTCCAGCGCAGCACCAGACCAGATCGAAGTCGGCCACTTGGAACGGGGTGGTGTGTTTGCCTTTGCCGCTCAGGACCTGACACGCCATGGCTTGATTGTCGGCTATACCGGCAGCGGCAAGACCAACACGGTACTGTGGCTACTCGATCAACTATGGCGCAAACACCACATTCCCTTTCTGGTGATCGAGCCGATCAAGGGTGAATACCGTGGCCTCATCAAACAATCCGACTTTGAAAATACCCTGGTGTTCACCTTAGGTGACGAGACGACCTCGCCGTTTCGCCTTAATCCTTTCGAGTTACTGCCTGATGTGCGGTTGGAGGCGCACCTGGCCGCGCTCAAGGACTGTTTCAACGCTGCGCTGCCCCAGTTCGGCATCTTGCCCTCGATCATTGAAGAAGCTCTGGAGGAGATCTACAAAGACAAGGGTTGGCGACTGACTGACCGTGGTGCGCGGCCTTCACATCAAGCCGACGTTAGCAAACTGTTTCCTACCATGAAGGACATGTTCGCAGCGGTGATCCGGTCTGTCGAAGGGCGTGGCTACTCGCAGAAGATGATGGAGGATATCCGGGCCGCCGCGGCCGGGCGGCTCGGCGCTTTGCTGCGCGGCAGCAAGGGCCGCATGTTCAACACGCGCCGTTCATTGCCTCTGGGAATATTGTTGAGCCGTCCGGTGATACTTGAACTTGGCTCGCTCAACGACGATGAGAAAGCTCTGGCCATGATGTTCTTCTTGACCCTGTTGCGGGAACATTGCGAGACCACCCGACAGAGCGGCGACCTGGCGCACCTGACGGTAATTGAGGAAGCACATCGCGTCATGGAGAATGTGGCTTCGCACACTGGCTCTGAGGTGGTGGCCGACACTCGCTCCAGGGCCGTAGCCGCATTCAGTGCGCTGTTGGCTGAAATCCGTTCTTACGGCGAAGGGATTTTGATCGCCGAGCAAAGCCCAGAGAAGTTGGCGCCTGACGCCATTCGCAACACCAATCTCAAACTGGCCCATCGGTTGGTGGCGCCCAAGGATCGGGAGATCATGGCTGGCGCAATGCTGTTAGATCAACAAGGTCAGGACTTCTTGGGGCGCGTGGGCCTTGGCCAGGCTGCTGTGTATACTGGCGGTCAGCAACATGCGACCTTTGTGGCCATCCCGGGCTGGAAGCGGCAGGTTGGATTTGCCGATCGCGTTCCCGATGCCCAGGTCGCAGCGCACATGGGCAGTTTCCGTCGTCAGTTTTTGGGCGCCTATTTGCCCTTTGATGGCTGCCGTTTTTGTGGCAGCCCCTGCCAGTTTCGTGAGGTCATCGAGCCTACTACATTGGATAAGGAATTGCATGAGCGCTTCCGCATCGCTTTGTTGGGTTTCAACCAACTGCCCGCGCCCGAACATCATGCGTCGCACTGGCGGGCTGTCGCCGATGCCTGTCACGCGGCCGCCGGTCATGCTGGTCATGGTGCTCAAGTAGATGCAGCATACTGCTATCTTGCCCATGAGATCGACTTTTCCTTTACCCGCCACATGCGTGATCGATTTGTGATAGGATATCGAGAGGTCACTGGAGGATAGATCTGTGATAATAGAGGATGCAGCACAAGACGCGGCGCGTGACGCTATTCGGGTAGCTGACTCGGCGCTGCGCAAAGTCTGGAGTATCATGGATGCCGTCTACGAGAAGCCAGCCCCGAGCCAGTATCTCAAGCCGGATGCCGTGCGGGCGATCCAAGGGAAATAGATGGTCAGCGCAATCGTCCAGGACGGTGGACTGAAGCTTTGCCAATGCGATAGTTGTACGCGAGATTCACAATATCACCATCTTGTTATCAAGATCGAAGTTTCACTGATCTCCTCGTGGGAATCAGATGAGCTGATAAGCATACTTTCTTTGAACAGGAGACCCTCATCATGCAATGTCCCAGCTGTCAATTCAACAATGCCCCTGGCGCCAAGTTCTGCAAGAACTGTGGCCAGGCCTTGGCTGCGACGCCTGCTCAGCCGCCGAGCTATCCACCGGCAATGCCGCCATATCAGCAGCCTGCATCGCCGGCCTATCCGCCCGCGGCGCCAGCCCCCCAGCCAGCGTTTCCCCAGGCGCCGCCGCAATCCTTTGGCCCCTCGCCTTCTCCTGCTGCTCCTGTGTCGCCACAGGGCCCGGGTATGGTGAACTCCTGGGCTTCACCTGCCGCACAACCCTATGCGCCAACGACGTCGGTTCGGCAGGTGCGGCGGATCTCTCCCGCGTCAGCCTTCAAGGTCGCGGCCGGCATCTATGGCCTGATCTACGGCGTGCTTGGCCTTTTCGGCTTCCTCTTCAGCGTGATCGGTATTCTTTTCGTCGGCGACATGCTCTACTACCTCGACCTTCCGGTCGGCAGCGGTATCGCTGGCCTGCTGCTTTCCTTCCTTCTGTTCATTCTGACCACGGTGCTGATCGCGTTGGTCGCGGGCGTGTCGGCAGCCATCAGCGCGTGGATCTACAACCTGGTTGCGGGTCGCATCGGTGGCCTTGAGGTTGAGGTGATCTAGCTTCGGCACATTGAACGTGATCCATGTCATCTGTGATCTGTCCGCACTGTCAGCAGCCTAATCGATCGGGCGCGCGCTTCTGCAGCCGTTGTCGCACCGCGTTGCCTGCGGCCTCCATGCCCGGCTTGCCCGCACCTTCTGGCGCGACGCAGGCCACCCAGAAGGTGTGCCCTGATTGTCTGACAGTCAACAGGATGGATGCCGGGTTCTGCAAGACGTGTGGCCACTCGTTCTCCCAGGCAGCCGCTCCTCCCCGTGCCCGTGCCAGGCGATGGGTTTGGCTGGCAGGGGCAGGGGCGCTGCTGGTCATCGTGGTTGTAGTGGTTTTGTTATTGACGGCGCGCTCCAAGGACCGCCAAGAAGCAACGGCGTTACCTGCCGGTGTCCCGACGGCAGGTCTGCCAACGGCTGGGGCAGTGGCAACGTTGGCGCCATCATCTGCGCCAGAACCGACAGCCACCGCACTGGTCAATGTGCTCGATCGCAACCTGTTGGCTACAGTTCAGATCCTGACGCCGGTAGACGGCGTGAGCGATCGCTGGTCCACCGGTTCCGGCAGCATCATCACCAGCCAGGGCCATGTGCTCACCAATTACCATGTGTTAGGCGATCCCGACACCGGACTTTTGTTCAGCCGCGGCGGCGTGGTCTTGATTGCTGTCTCTTCGGCTGACGAACGCGCCGAGCCGGAAGTTGCCTATCGCGCTGAGATTCAGGAGATCGACCGAGCCAGCGATCTGGCCCTGCTCAAGATCGTAGCGTTGGAGGACGATAGGCCGCTTCCGCCAGATTTTGTCATGACTACCATGCCGCTGGGCGACTCGGATACCGTGCGCATCGGCGACGAGTTGACTATCCTGGGCTACCCTGGCCTGGGCGGGCAATCGATCACGCTGACGCGCGGCAGCGTCTCTGGTTTTCTGGCGGCCGAGAACTTCATCAAAACCGACGCCGAGATCAACCCGGGCAACAGCGGCGGCGCGGCGGTCAACCGGGCTGGCGAGCTGGTCGGCATCCCAACGGCAGGCGCCATTGACGAAGAGTTTCCCGGCAAGCTGGGCCTGGTGCGGCCCGTCAATCAGGCGCGCTCCCTGATCGACCAGGCGCTGCGCGAGGCGGGTGAAATGCGTTGACAACTCCCGCCGATAGGCGAGAGAGGTGACCTATGGCATTCTGTGATCAATGTGGTAATCCTGACCTGCGACCAGGCGCGCGGTTCTGTGCGCGCTGCGGCGCCATACAGCAGGCGGCAGCGTCAGAGGGACCTCAACCTGTGTCCTCGCAACCGAATGGGGCTGCCAGGCCGCGCCGGTCTGTGCGCGATATCTTCAGCAGGATAGTGCTTGGAGCATTGGCGCTGGCCGGCCTGATCTTGCTTATCGGTCTGACGGTCCTCGCTCTTGCCCGGCCAGCGCCAGTGATGTCATCGGCTTCGGCGGTGACCATACGCCCGCGTGAAGCGGGACAACGCGGGCTTGATTGGCTGATCAGTTCGGCCGTCGAATGGCAGCACCGTGAGAACTGTTACGGCTGCCACGTGCAGAGCTTCGCCGTGCTGGGCGCGGGGGTTGGCAGAGCAAACCGTTATCGCATCGAGAAAACACAAGCTGATGAGCTGGCGAATTACCTGGTGAGCATACAAAGCCCTCAAGGTGATTTGACCGCCGGAGGTGGGCGCACTATCCACCCTGGTGTTCAGACAGCTCTGGGAGGGCTGGGCCTGAGCCATTATGATGACGACTACGGCGCAGCGCTTGTCGCGATGGCTGACTGGTTTGTCCAGCAACAATCCAGCGATGGTCGCTGGCCGATCGACCATCAGGAGGCGCCAGTCGAGCAGGGTGACGTGATGATGACAAGCAGCGTGCTGGAGACCGTCATCGCGGCCCAAAGGAGCCAGAAGCGACCTGAGTATGCAACAGCCATAGACAAGGGCGTGGAGTGGCTGCGCAGCGCCCCGGTGGAGACGACCCAGGATATTGCCTTTGCTATTGTTGGCTTGCGCGCGGCCGGGGTCAAAGAGAATGATGCAGACATCCAGCGCCTGGTGGATCTGTTGCGCAGCCGTCAACAGGCTGATGGCGGCTGGGGCGAGACGGCTAGCCTGGGAAGCAATGGCTACGCCACCGGCCAGGTATTGTACGCGTTCAAGCTGGCCGAAGTGCCTATCCGCGATAAGGCCTTTCAGCGCGGCGCACTGTGGCTGTTGCAGAATCAACAGGCAGACGGCTCCTGGCAGCAGATCAACTCGCAGCAGACCAGCTCCGACCGCTCCTCTGATTTCGCTACCACCATGTGGGCAGCAATCGGGTTGGGCGAGGTTTTCGACGTACAAACGGAACGGACATTCATGTCGCTGATCCATGCCGATCAGGGCTTGCTTGCCTGGCCGGCGGTGTTTCTCTTCTACGCCATTCCGCTGTTGCTGGTGGCGCCAATTGTTTGGCGTCGGCATGGACGGCCATGGCGCGCTCGACGACGGGAGCGCGCTGCGTCGGGAGGTGTTCGATGACGACGCGCATTGTCCTTCTGGGCGTGCTGGCCGGCGCGTTGGGCGGCTTGATCGGTTGGCTGCCGGGTGAGCTGGTGGCGCTTATCCGCCCTGTTGAGCCGGTTGTCCGCTACGTCTCGGTGGCGTTATATTTCACGTTGCTGAGCGCGTCGATTGGCGCAACCTTGGGCTTCGCCAGCGGGCTGGTCGAAGGTAGCCGGCGCCGCGCTCGCCACGCGGCGATGGCCGGCGCCCTGTTCGGTGTGCTGGGCGGTCTGATTGGCAGCCTACCCGGGGAATGGGCCTTCGAAACCTTGCGAGGCGCCGGGCTGGGGTTGGTAGGAAGGGCGCTTGGCTGGGCGTTGGCCGGCATGTTCATCGGCCTGGCACAGGGTGTGCGCACCCACAGCCGCGCCCGCATGGCGCGCGGCCTCCTGGGCGGCTTTATCGGCGGTTACCTGGGCGGCGGCGCTTTCGAGCTGATCAGTATCGCCTTCGGGCAGGGCGTGTTTAGCCGGTTGGCGGCCGATCTGATCTTGGGCGCGATGTTGGGCGGGTTCATCTTCGCCGTCGAGATCTGGCTGAGCAACGCCTGGTTGCAAGTGGTCAGCAGCGGGCCACAGGAAGGCAGCCGCTTCGATCTGGGCAAGTCCAGGCTTACCATCGGCAGCGGCGAGCGCGACGATGTGCTGCTGACCGCGGCGGGCGTTGCACCTGCCCACGCCGTGATAGAGCGGCGCAATACGGGCTACTGGCTGCAAAGTGACCAGGGGCAGGCATTGGTCGATGGTCGCCCGGCCGCGCATGATCAGCGTTTGAACCACAAGGTTCGTGTGCAACTCGGCTCTTCCGTGCTTCTCTATCAAGAGCGTCAACCGGTCTGCCCGCACTGTGGCCAGGAGAACCTGGAGACGGCAGAGCTTTGTAAACGGTGCGGCTCGCCGCTGAAAATCTATTGACGACATCAATCACGACCGGATCGCTGATCTGGTCAGAGCAATCAGTTCTTAGGAGGCATCATGTCTAACTTCTGTCCAAAATGCGGCACACAGACCCGGCCCGGTGCCCGCTTCTGCGGATCTTGTGGCAACGATATGTCGCAAGCTGCCGCTCAGGCGGCACAACCGCAGGCGTACTCTCCTACTCCGGTGCAACCGCAGGTATATTCTCCTCCTCCGGCACAGTCGCAGGCGTACTCTCCTCCTCCAGCGCAGCCGGTGAATCAGCCTGTGTTTCCACCTGCGACACCTCAGCCGCCGGCCCAATCCTGGCCTAGCGCATATCCTGTGGCGCAACCGGCCGCGTCAGCCTCTGCGCCTGCTGCGCCCGACCAGCTTAGACCGGGAGAAAAGAGCGCCTGGGAGCGCAAGACAATGCTGGCCCAACATGTGCAGCATGAGGTGGCCAAGGGCGGGCGTGTGGAGTCGCAAAACGATACCACGGCGGTTGTGGTCTATGGCAGTCCGGTGAACCACGTCCTTCATCTCATACTTACGTTGATCACAGCGGGATTCTGGCTGTTGATCTGGATACCCATCGCCATCTTCGGCGGTGAGAAACGCAAGATGTTGGTGGTCGACGAATTCGGCAACGTGCAGATGCAGAAAGTCTAACCCTGCCCATTGTTGCCTGTTGAGTCAGGAGGACCTATGTATTGTCAGAATTGTGGAAGATCACTGCGCAATGACGCCAAGTTTTGTGGAGCCTGCGGGACGCCGAACTATGCACCACCCGGTCAGGGAATGACGCCGGCCGCCACCTATCCGGCCCCTCAGGCGCAGCCAACGCCGCTGCCGCAACCTGGCTATCCGCAGCCCGCGTCGTACCCGCAGTACTTGCCCTATCAGCAGGCTGCGCCGCCAGCGGTGCAGCACTTGCAACCCATGTCCGGTCAGCCTGGCTCCTGGCCGGCGCAGCCGCAACCGGCCCAGGGCTACCCTCAGCCATATTACCCGCAGCAGCCCGTGCCGGGCAGCCCGCCGCCAGTCCAGGCGCAGCAGGTCGCGCCCTATCGCCAGACTCCAGCGCCTGTCGCTTACGCTGCCAACGTGCAGCCGCAGCGCCCGGCCGCGCCGCCGGGCAGTGTGGTGGCGCCCATCGTCTTAGGTGCGACCTATCCCGCGTTCGGTCGGCGGGCAGTGGCCTTTCTGATCGACATCTTTTTGGTGCTGCTCTTCATCACGGCAGCCGTGTTGCCCCTGTCCGGCGTGCTCACCGGCATGAACACCGACACGCTGACTATCATCCTGGCCGTGATCGTCAGCCTGGGCTCGCTGGCCTTCCTGCTCTGGTATCCCATCATTCAGCCCGGTCGCACCGGCCAAACACTGGGCAAGCGGCTCTTGAACGTCAAGGTCGTGGATCGCAAGGGCAACCCGCCCGGCATCGACAAGATGGCCGTGCGCTTCCTGATCGGCTACCCCCTGTGCGCCATCATCATGGGAGTCGGCTTCCTGGTGCCGCTGTGGGATGTGCAGAGACAGGCATTGGACGATAAGCTGGTTGATACGTATGTTGTTAACGTGTGACTTGGATCAGGAGTCGTAACATGGCCCAAATGTGCCCATCCTGCAGCCGTGACAACTACGACGTAGCCCAAACCTGCGGCTACTGCCGGCAGCCGCTGCGCGGGCTGTTGGGACAGAACACGGTGCTGGAAGGGCGCTATCAGATTGCGCGGGTGCTGGGCTGCGGCGGTATGGGCGCGGTCTACCTGGCCCATGATTTGCGCATCCAGGGGCGTCAGGTGGCGGTCAAAGAGAACCTGGATACCACGCCCCTGGCTCGCAGCCAGTTCGACGCCGAGGTCAAGGTTATGGCCGCGCTGCGCCATCCCAACCTGCCGGCGATCAGCGATCACTTCACCGGACCCAACGGCCGCCAGTACCTGGTGATGGACTACATCGCCGGCGAGACGCTGGATGATATTGTCACGCGGCGTGGTACCCTGCCGGAGGCCGAGGTGGTGGCCCTGACGCGCCAACTGCTGGATGCGCTCGACTACTTGCACAGCAACCGTGTCGTTCACCGCGACATCAAGCCATCCAATATCAAGCGCGCGCCTGACGGCCGGCTCTACCTGGTCGATTTCGGCATCTCCAAACGTCAGGTGACCGGCGTGGTGACGCAATCGTGGGCTAAGGGGGTGGGGTCGCCCGGCTTTGCGCCCTTCGAGCAATACCATGGCGGCACTGACGGCCGGTCTGATATCTACAGCCTGGGTGCGGTGATCTACTTTCTGCTCACCGGCCAGGTCCCACCCGACGCGCCTGACCTGGCCAGTGGTGCCTTGCTCCAACCTCCCAGTCGGGTCAAGCCCGGCGTTTCTGTCGACACAGACCGGCTGGTGTTGCGGGCCATGGCCACCCTACCAGTGCATCGCTTTCAGACCGTCGCCGAGATGCGCCAGGCGTTGGGCGTCACACCAGCGATCAGCTCGCTTCGCTCGCCTGGCAGGCTTGGCAGCCGCATGCTGTTATTTGGCAGTGCAGCCGTGTTGGCGGTAGTAGCGTTGGCAGCCATTTTGGCCTTTGTCCTCAACGGTGGCAGCCGGGCTGCTACGCCGGTAGCAGGAGCGCTTCCTGCGCCGGTCGCGACCACTACTGCTACCACCAGCGACAGCGGCGTTTCCGACGAGGCGGTCCCGCTGGTTGACACGCCGACGCCCCTGCCGCCGACTTCTACCGCGGCGCCGCCGACCGCGACTCTGCGTCCGCCTACCAAAACCCCATTGCCGCCGACCGCCACACCTGTTCCAGCGACGCGCACGCCTACTCCCACGCCGACGTCGACGCCCGCGCCCGTGGCTGTGGCGCGCATCGACGCGCTCAACGTGCGCACCGGGCCTGACGCAGCCTATCCAGTCGTCGTCAGGGTGGACAGCGGGACTCGGATGGTGATCACCGGTCGCAACCAGGCGTGCAGTTGGTTGCAGGTCACTCTGCCCGGCGGCCAGCAAGCCTGGGTGGCGCAGGAGTACGTGGACGCCAATGTGCCGACCTGCAACCCACCGGTGGTCGCGGCGCCGCCAACCCCCCCTGCGCCGCCTACCGCGACCCGGCCGCCTGCAGCGCTGGCGAGCAACGTCAGTCAGTTCAGCGGCTCCCAGGGCGCCAACGGCTGGTGGTATCAGGTCGAGCAGGGCCGCAACTCGGGGAACTTCGTCGATTTTCCTAACTTCGGCAACTATCAACCGAACGCCAACCAGGCGGTGCGTAGTTGTTGGCAGACGCCGCAGGAGGGTCACGTGAGAATCTGCCAGGAGGGCGAGGTGCATCCGGGTGGCACCGGTCGCATCGCTTATCGCTGGCAGAGCAACAGCGCCAGGACGGCGCGTGTGCAGGTTCATGCACATAAGATCGATACCTCGTGCGGTAACAATGACGGCGTCTGGATCGGCGTCTTTCATGTGCCGCCCGGGCAGCCGCCGAGCAAGGTGGGTGAGTTCAATATCGCCGGCGCGGAGGCCCGCGATCGGCCAGCCAACACCTACAGTTGGAACGTAAGTATGAACGGCGGCGATTCGATCATGGTAATGGTTGACATCGCGCGCAGCCCGGCCTGTGATATGACGCGGTTGTATATCGACATCAATTGATGGGTACTGCGCGTAACAGTGTGCAGGTGGTGAAACTAAGCTTTACGGTGGTTCAGTTGACATTCCTTTTGAGTTGGTGACATGAGGTCAGGAGCATTATGCTAGTTTCGGGAACTACCCTGCAACAACGATATCGCATTATCAAAACGCTGGGATCCGGCGGCTTCAGCACCGTCTACCTGGCTGAGGACGTGCGGTTGGCTGGTCGGAATGTGTCAAGAATTGTGAGACAGCGCGAGCGATAGTTTAGTGTACGAATGCTGTGTGCTGGCTGGGCCAGCGCATCGGTGGTGCGAACTGGCGGCAATCAGAGCGAGGCTTGTCGCCGCGAGA
>Ga0209605_1000433_pt1 | contig 53219 bp, 50 predicted proteins | sample AD_UKC035_MetaG_FD_184408 | JGI IMG/M metagenome (GOLD analysis project Ga0209605, IMG submission 184408) | Active sludge microbial communities of municipal wastewater-treating anaerobic digesters from USA - AD_UKC035_MetaG (SPAdes) (version 2) | ecosystem: Engineered > Bioreactor > Anaerobic >...
TGAGTCCACTTTAAAAAGTCGGTGACATTCATTTTGTTGTTTTACATTCGTTTTTGTTGATAAAACGCGCTTAAAATCCATTGTTATCAGAAAAAAAATCGTATATTGTATCTTGTTAAAGATCAAGAAATCATGTTCAAAAAGACACCGGAAAATCCACAATTTGACTTGTTTTCCACACCTTCCACCCAAATGGGCAGGCGTGAAGCAAAAAAATACGATGATCCCCACGGGTGGCATAATCTGTTTTATGCAAATGTGACCTCCAAGATAGACGAGAGCGTATTCTCTTCCCTGTTCAAAGAGGGCAACATGGGCGCCCCGAACGCTTCCATCCGGGTAATAATCGGGATGTCCATTATCAAGGAAGGCTTCGGGTGCAGTGATGAAGAGCTGTTTGAAAAATGCCAGTTCGATCTGCTGGTGCGCAAGGCATTGGGTCTTTTCTCTCTAAGCGATGTTGTACCCTCTATCGATACCTATTACTTGCTGAGAAGACGCATTTGCGAATACGAAAACCGGCATGGCGTAAATCTGATGGAAAAGAGCTTCGAACAGCTCACCGGCGATCAATTATCGCGTTTCAAGATATCGGGCAAATCTGTCCGTATGGACAGTAAGCTCATTGGCAGCAACATCGCCTGGTACTCCCGTTTCGAGGTCATTCACAACACTTTCCGTCAGTTTATCAAAGGACTGGGAGAGAGCGGCATGCTTCTTTTGAACCCCAAGCTCAGAAAACAGGTACTTCTTTTTCTGGAAGAAGATGCACAGAAGATGGTGTACCGCCTAAACAGTGAAACCATCGGTGAGAAAATCTCTTCCCTTGGCCTGCTCATCTATCAGGTCCTAAAACGCATGGCAGAAACCACTCCTGGCTACGACCTTCTGCATCGTGTCTTCCACGAGCAATATGAGGTAGTCAAAGGAGCAGCCATCCTTCGCCCTAAAGAGGATATCACGGCAAAAAGCGTTCAAAACCACAATGATCCTGATGCCGATTATCGGAAAAAAGGAGACCAAAAGGTAAAGGGCTACAGTGTGAACATCACCGAGACTTGTGATGACACGGATGATGAGAAAGACAAACCCAACCTGATCGTAAACGTTCAAGTGAAAGGGGCAAGTGCAGCCGACAACGACTACCTGAAGGAAGCCATAACCAATATCCGTGAGAATGTAAGCACCGATACAATAGAGAAAGTCTACGCTGATGGAGCATACCAATCCCCCGGTAACAGGGGGTTTGCCGATGAGAATTCAATTGAACTTATCACCAGCGGATTACAGGGGAGGCAATCCAAATATGATCTTCAGATGAAAGAGGGTGAACTGGTTGTCACCCATGTCGAGACCGGAGAGATTATCCCTGCATACAAAACGGGAGATAAATGGAGGATTGCCACCGGGGGCAGGAATAGGTACCGGTATTTTACCGACGGGCAGATAGCAACAGCAGAACTAAGGCGCAAACTGGCAGCCGTTTCTCAAGAGAAACAGAATAAAAGAAATAACGTGGAGGCAACCATCTTTCAGTATTGTTTTCATACGAGGAACAACAAAACACGATACAGGGGCTTGCTCAAGCACAAATTGTTTACTTTCGCCAGATGTTTATGGATAAACCATGTCCGACTGGGAAATTATCTGATAACAACAGGTCAAAGAGCGCATGAAAAGGGTTTAATAACCGATTTTCGCCATATAAAGAGCTCCGTTATGGAGAAACTTTTTATTTTGATTGATTTTTTACTTCCACGTTCCATAAAAACCGGAAATGAAAAATCATCATACTTATTTTTGAAACTTCAAATTGCCACTTTTTAAAGGGGACTCAATTATGAAAATTGCCATCGGTCTTTCAGGCGGGGTTGACTCCTCGGTTGCCGCCCTTCTCCTCAGGCGGCAGGGTCACGATATATTCGGACTCTTCATGCGCAACTGGGACGATACCACAGGGACGCTGCAAGGTCACTGTACCTGGGAAGAAGACCTGGACTTGGCAAAAATGGTGGCACGTAAACTGGATATCCCCTTTTTCTTCACAGACTTGAGCGAAGCGTACCGTTCACGGGTTGCAGAATACATGTTCCGGGAATATGGAAAAGGCAGGACACCCAATCCTGACATCCTGTGCAACCGCGAAATCAAGTTCGATGCCTTTCTGGATAAAGCCTTCGAATTGGGAGCCCAAAAGGTGGCGACAGGTCACTATTGCAGGATAGACAGGACAAGTGAAGGATTGTTCCGCCTGCTGCAGGGAGTTGACAAGAACAAGGACCAGTCCTATTTCCTGTGCCAGCTGAACCAGGACCAGTTATCCAAGGCTTTGTTTCCCATAGGGGAATTAACCAAGGCACAGGTGAGGGCACTGGCCCGTGAAGCCGGCCTTCCCACATCGGAACGAAAGGATTCACAGGGGATCTGCTTTGTGGGAAAAGTGGACCTGCCCGTTTTCCTGCAACAAAAACTGGCACCCCGCACAGGTAATGTGGTAGAAATCTTCCGGGATGGCTCCTCAAAAATCATCGGCGAGCACCAGGGAGCCCATTTTTATACCATCGGACAAAGGAAAGGCCTGCATATCGGGGGACATGAAAACCCGCTGTTTGTGCTATCAACAGATACCGTGAGCAATACAGTCTATGTGGGAGAAGGTCAGAACCACCCCGGATTGTACCACGGAAACCTTTTCATTGAGGAGAGTGACGTGCATTGGGTCAGGCCCGACCTGGCCATGGAGCAGGGACAGGAACGTGACTACAGTATCCGCATCCGCTACCGGCAGCCCCTGCAGGATGGCACCCTGCATTGTGACGGGGGTATGCATATCCGCTTCAGGGAACCCCAACGGGGCATCACTCCGGGTCAGTTTGCCGTCTGGTACCAGGGCGAAGAACTGGCAGGCTCAGGTGTTATAGCAAGCCGTTCATGACTTCCAGCGCTTTTCTGTACTCCGGCAGGACGGGGTTTATCACCCGGTAAAAACACGCTGTTCCAAAGAGTCTGGATGCTATGAGGGCTTTTATCTGCATCCTTATATGATTTTCAGAAAGGGCAAGGTCTCCTTCTCCCGGAACAATGCCAAAAGTGGCGGCATATGCTGTCAGACCTTCAAACGGCATGTCTTCCAGGGAGACCTGGCGGTCAAAGGCTTCAAATGTAAGGTATTGTTTCGCCAGCTTCTCTCTTTCCCTGTCCAGGTAATCGTTCACATAGGCATTGACAATGCCCCTTCTTGCCAGTTGAATGAAAAAACCGGAGTAATAGCTTGTATCGGCCGGAACAAAAACATCGGGCATGATACCGCCACCGCCATACACAATCCGGTTCTTCTTTAACGTTCTGAAAGCCAGTGAATCGGGTATCTGCACACTATCCTGGCTGAAAGATTCCCCCCTTTCGTACCGTTCCAGGAAATCCCTGTAATATCTTTCCTGTTCACCCATTACGTAAGGAGTCTGGATCACCCTCCCGCATGGAGTATGGTAACGTGCAACGGTCAGGCGCAGCTCCGATCCGTCATTCATGGGAAAAAGCTGTTGCACCAGGCCTTTACCGAAAGAGCGGCGGCCCACTATGATTCCCCTGTCCCAGTCCTGGATGGCCCCGGCAACAATTTCACTAGCCGATGCCGACCTTTCATCCATGATCACCACAACAGGCGTATTGATAAAGAATCCCATCCCGGAAGCCTGCACATCCCGCCTTTGCATCTTCGCTCCTTCGGTATAAAGGATCAGCTCGCCCTTGGACAGGAATTGTTCCGCCATGAAAAGGGCTGCCCCCAGGTAGCCCCCGCCGTTCCCCTGCAGGTCCAGAATCAGTCCCTGCGGCATTTTATCCAGGTCTTTGAAAGCATCAATGAACTCATCTTGCGTTGTCAGGGCAAACTTGTTCAACTTGACATACATCACACCCGGGGCAGCCCAATAGGCTGCATCCACGCTGTGAATGGGGATCTTGTCACGGACCACCTCAAAATTCAAAGGTCCCGTCTCTCCCCTGCGGACCACGGTCAGGGAAACCCTGGTTCCCTTAGGGCCCCTCAGCAGGCTGAACACCTTCTGGTTGGTCAGTTCGGGAGAAGAAATCTCTTCCCCGTTCACGGCAACTATCCTGTCATCGGCGCGGATCCCTACGGCTTCGGAAGGAGCTCCCGCAACGGGTGTCATCACCACCAGCGTATCACGGATTATTGAAAATTCAATCCCTATACCTTCAAAATTACCTTCCAGGGGTTCATTCATGGAACGGACATCTTCTTCGGGAATATAAGAAGAATGGGGATCCAGCTGGGCTGTCAGAGTAGTGATCATTTCATCCACGGCTCTTTTAGCATCCACTGTATCGATGTAATATTGCCTTATATAAAACAATGCCTGTCCCAGCTTGCTCACCTGCTGGTTCAGGTCGTTTGTTGTTTCCTGGGCACCCAAAGGCAGCCACAGGAACACAAAGAGTATGGTTAACAACGTTTTGTTACCGTTAGCACTTATCCTTTTCATGATTGCAAATGTACAAAAATACTCCCCTTTACACCATTTTTAGAAGAAGTCTTGTTTTTTAGTAAAAGCTTTGACTATATTTGTGTATACTATCGACCCATATACTAATAAAAGTAATTAATCCGATGAAAAAAATTATTCTTACCATCTCATTTCTGGCTACCGTGCTTTTCAGCACAATGCAGGCTCAGGCACAGGTTTCTGATCTGGAGGAAAGGACCGGAAAACTGGAAAGTATCATAGCCAAACTTCCAAAAATGTCTGGTTTCATAAACCTGAGATATCAGTACGAAGACGGAGCCAATTCCTTTGATATCCGACGTGCAAGATTGGATTTTAAGGGAGAGCCGGCCAAATGGTTCGATTACCGTTTGCAGTTGGACTTTGCATCATCTCCTAAGATCATAGATGCGTTTGTAAGGCTCAAGTTGCATCCCATGTTCAATGTGCAGGCAGGGCAGTTCAAAGTCGCCTTCTCCCTGGAAAATCCGTACGGCCCTCTTGACCTGGAAACCATCGAGAATTCACAGGTCGTAGGTTACCTTTCGGGATTCAATGACCTGGCGGGCAACAAGGCAACCGGGCGCGATATCGGTGTGGCGGCATATGGAGGTTTCTTCCAACAGGATGGATACAATATAGTGGATTATTTTGTAGGCCTGTACAACGGTACCGGCATCAATGTCAAGGACAACAACAAACACAAGGATTTTGCCGGGCGCATCAACATCAATCCCATCCGCCCTGTCACCCTTTCTGCCTTCTATTATAACGGCAAAATCGGACCCGATGGCGAACTTGCTCCCAGGACCCGTTTCGGGTTCGGTGCCCGCTATGACGATGGAAAGATCCTGTTCAGGGGTGAATACATCAAAGGAAAGACAAACCAGAAGGACAGCGACGGTTTTTACCTGCTGGCCGGATATACCATTGCGGACAAATTCCAGCCGTTGTTCAAATACGACTACATGCGACTGGACCTGGCCGATGAGAATTCCAGACAGATCAATTATCTGGTGGGAATCGATTACTGGCCTCACAAAATGTTCCGGCTTCAGGTCAACTACACCTTCCGGACTTTCATTCAAAAAGAAAAAAACAGCGGGTTGCTGGGTATCATGCTAACAGCACGCTTCTGACAACGATTATTCAATAAATGAATCAACCTATCATGAAAGAAACTAAACAACCCTGGTGGAAAAAAATCCTGACTGAAGACTGGATCACCGTGATTGCAGCCACCATCATCCTGTTGCTGGCCGTGATCGTTCCTGCCGTCATGCCCGTCATGCCAAAAAACCTCGGAACAGGCAAAGAATGGCTTGATGCAGGCTATATGTTCCTGTTCCTGCTGCTGGTAACCTACCTTACCTCCTTCATCCTGAAAAAGCCATTGAAAGGGATTTTCCTGTCTTTTCTGGCCATATACATACTGGCCCTGTTATCCAATGTGGTGGCGGCTATACCTGCCATTAAGGCCATTGGACTGGAGTCGGTTTTCTTTGCGGTCATCTTTGGACTCATCATCAGCAATATCTTCAATGTCCCCAAATGGCTGAAGCCTGCCATCCAGAGTGAATTCTATATCAAAATCGGGATCATCACCCTGGGTTCAACCATTTTATTCGGAGAGGTCATGAAGGCTGGAGCCTACGGACTGGTACAGGCAATACTGATTGTCCTGGTGGTCTGGAATTTCGCCTTCTGGGTAGCCCGCAAGATGAAAGTCGATGACGAGATGGCCACCATGCTGGCCAGTGGGGTGTCCATATGCGGTGTATCCGCTGCCATAGCCACCTGCGGTGTCATCAAGGGAGACAATAAGAAGCTCTCTACCGTGATCTCACTGGTGCTGGTGATAGCCATCCCCATGATGTACCTGCTTCCCTGGCTTTCCAACCTGATTGGACTAAGCCCGCAGGTAGCGGGAGCCTGGCTTGGAGGGACCATAGACACCACTGGCGCCGTAGCTGCCGCCGGAACCATGCTGGGAGAAGAAGCGGCACAGACAGCCATCATCGTGAAATCCTCACAAAACGTATTGCTGGGAATAGCTGCCTTTCTGATTGCCCTTTACTGGACCTACAAGGGAAAGGAAGGACAGGAAAAACCTACCGGAAAGATGATCTGGGACCGTTTCCCGAAATTTGTGCTGGGATTTATACTGGCATCCCTGATTTTCAGCATTTTTTTCAGCATAGAAGAAGCTAAAGTCGTGGGAAAGATCACCAAAGGATTCAGCAATTCCCTGTTTAGCATAGCTTTTGTGTGCATTGGTCTGGAAACAAGGTTCAAAGAAATATTCTCCAAAGAAAACCGCCGGCCACTGAATGCCTTCCTGACGGCTCAGACTTTCAATATCATTTTGACCCTGATAGTCGCTTACCTTCTCTTTGGCGTGATCCAGCCTATGTTGCAATAAGCCTGCGCGGAACGCTGAAGGTTCTGCTTTCAGTGCTTAACTCCGTATCGGGAAAAATCTCCCTGGCCTCGGCAAGATATGCCGGGGCTTCTTTATACCTGGATGAAAAATGCCCCAGCAGAAGCTTCCCCACCCCGGCATCCAGAGCAATCTGTGCTGCCTGGCGGGCTGTGCAGTGTTTGTAATTTTGGGCCGATTCCAGGTCTTTTTCCAGGAAAGTGGCCTCCAGGAAGAGCAGGTCCACCCCTTCCACCCATCCTGCCAGTTCGGGGAACGGTGCCGTATCGGTACAATAGGCCACGGATCTGGGTTCGCTTTTGCGAACGCGCTTTTCCCTGAACAGGTAACCGAAAGTGGGCACTCCGTGGTTCAGCGGGAAAGCCGAGACAAGGGCCTCGCCGCCATCCATCACCGGAAACATCCCCGTTCCCTCAACCACTTTATGGATGATGGGAAATGACGGGTCCTGCTTTCCGGAAAAATCAAAATAGAATTCAATGAGCTTTTCCAGGCCCCGGGGCGCATGCACATACAATGGAGCGTTCCTCTTCAGCAAATGCATGGAAGATATCATCCCCAGCAGACCAAAAACATGATCTGCATGCAAATGCGTGATAAAAACATGATCTATCGCCCCGAGCGAAATACCAAGCTGTCCGAGGCGCAACTGCGTGCCCTCGCCGCAATCCAGTAAAAAGGACCGCCCACGTATGTTCAATACGTGAGCGGTAAAATAAGTATTCCTGGCAGGCAGTGCCGATGCACTCCCCAGGCTAGTCAGTGTCAGTGGCATTCTGTTCCATCTCCGATTTAAGGGCAGCCAGTTCGGAAATGTCACCCAATGTTGTTTTTTCCAAGTTGGCTTTCAATTTTTTGACGGCTTTCTGGGTAGTTTCAGCTTCTGTTTCGGGCTTTTCCTTGACAGCAGCTGCCTTTTTGGGTTCCTGTTCCCAGGTACGGGTGTGGGATATGGTTATGCGCTTGCTGTTTTTATTGAATTCCAGCACCTTGAATGGAAGCTTTTCTTCAAGGACAACAGCTGAACCATCTTCTTTCACCAGGTTCTTCTGTCCTACAAAACACTCAATCCCGTAAGGCAAGGTAACGGTTGCTCCCTTATCCACAAAATTGGTTACGGTACCTTCGTGGACTGAGCCATTGGTGAATACCGTTTCAAACACTTCCCAGGGATTTTCTTCCAGTTGCTTATGACCCAGGCGAAGCCTGCGGTTGTCCTGATCCACTTCCAGAACAACTACATCCAGGGTTTCCCCTATGGAGGTGAATTCCGAAGGATGCTTTACCTTTTTGGACCATGACAGGTCGCTGATGTGAACCAAACCTTCCACCCCCTCTTCCAGTTCCACGAAGATCCCGAAATTGGTGAAATTCCTGACCATGGCGGTATGCCTGGAATCAACTGGGTATTTTTCATTGATGTAAGACCAGGGATCGGGTTTGAGCTGTTTGATCCCCAGGGACATTTTCCGTTCTTCCTTGTCAATGGTAAGCACAACGGCATCCACCTCCTGTCCGACTTTCAGAAAGTCCTGTGCGCTGCGAAGGTGTGAAGACCAGGATATCTCGGTAACATGTATCAGGCCTTCAACTCCGGGCTGCACTTCTACAAAGGCGCCGTAATCGGCTATGACCACCACGCGGCCTTTGACGACCGTGCCCACGGTGATATTATCTCCCAGCGAATCCCAGGGATGCGGTGTAAGTTGCTTCAGGCCCAGGGCAATACGTTTCTTGGTGTCATCAAAGTCAAGGATGACCACGTTGATCTTCTGGTCAAGCTGTACGATTTCATCGGGATGGTTGATCCTTCCCCATGAAAGGTCTGTAATGTGGATGAGGCCGTCAACGCCGCCCAGGTCAACAAACACACCGTATGAGGTGATGTTCTTGACAGTTCCTTCCAGGATCTGGCCTTTTTCCAGTTTCCCTATTATGTCGGCTTTCTGGGCTTCCAGTTCTGCCTCTATCAGGGCCTTGTGGGACACCACAACATTGCGGTATTCATGGTTGATCTTGACTATCTTGAATTCCATAGTCTTGTCCACAAACACATCGTAATCGCGTATGGGTTTCACATCTATCTGCGATCCAGGCAGGAAAGCTTCAATACCGAAAACGTCAACTATCATACCGCCTTTTGTGCGGCATTTGATGTAACCTTTAATGATTTCATCCTTGTTGTATGCTTCGTTGATGCGGTCCCATGAACGCAGGGAACGGGCCTTTTTGTGCGAAAGGATTAATTGACCTTTCCTGTCTTCTGCGGTTTCCACATAGACATCCACTTTTTCACCCACAGCCAGTTCGGGGTTATAGCGGAACTCGTTGATGGATATCACTCCTTCGCTCTTGAAGCCAATGTTTACAATGACTTCCCTTTTGTTGAGAGCGACAACGGTGCCTTCCACTATCTCGTTTTCAATGACCTTGTTCAGGGTCTGAACATACTGGTCTTCTATGACACTTTTCTCGGTGTCGTAGACATTTTCTTTTTCAAACGCAGCCCAGTCGAATTGTTCAACAGGAATTGATGCGTTGTTGATTGCTTTTTTCTTTAAAACGTCGACTTCGGGAGCTTCCTCCGAATAATCTTCTGCCTTTTCTTTTTCCCGGATTATGATTTCTTCAGGATCCTGAACGTCGTTCAGGTTATTCTTTGGAGACAATTCTTTTTCTTTTGCCATGTGAATAGTTCAATAAGAATTAGAAGGTTAGACTTTATGTATAATCCCTTTGCAGGGGCTGCAAAAGTAAACGTTATTTTTTAATTATCAAAAGAATGTAACTTTACCGGGTCAAATTTATTCATATTTTTTTATGATGAAACCTGAATCCGGGATCAGATCCTTTCCACGAAATTTCTGGACAGCCATTAGCATGGAATTTTTTGAGCGCGGTGCCTATTACGGGGTGCTCTCCATACTTTCCGTTTACCTTGTTCTTTCCCCCGATGAAGGAGGACTGGGCTTTTCCAGGGAAGCGGCCGGCGCCATCATGGGGACCATCCCTCCCCTATTGTATTTTCTTCCCCTTTTTGCAGGGGCGCTGGCAGACCGGTACGGGTTCAGGAACATACTCATGGTCGCTTTCATCTTTCTGACCACCGGATATTTTCTGACAGGATTCATGACATCCTACGGAATGGTATTCGCTTCACTGGTTGTCATGGCCATCGGAGCAGGCTTTTTCAAACCTGTCATTTCCGGAACCATTGCCTACTCAACCACTGAAAAGAACTCCACCCTGGGTTTTGGCATCTTTTACTGGTCCATAAACCTGGGTGCCTTCCTCTTCCCGCTCCTTTTAGTACCTGTGCTGAAAAAAGAATCCTACAGCTACGTTTTCTGGATGGCGGCTGCTGCCGGGGTTATTTTGCTACTTGTGAACATTTTTTTGTACAGGGAACCGGTCCGGGCAAGGGAGAAGGTTCCTTTTTCAAAAATATTCTCTGACATGGCATTGGTTTTCAAAGACTGGAAATTCATTGTCATGATCCTGCTCTATTCCGGTTTCTGGATCATGTACTTTCAGATGTACGGGACAGTCCTCTGGTACGTGAATGAATACATGGACATGACCCCGGTTAATGATACAGTGAATGCCGTCATCAGCCTGGTGACACAGAAACCTTCTGCCTGGGAATTTGACGTGGAGCACGTGACCGTGCTCAATGCAGGAGTGATCATTCTGCTGCAGCTGTTCGTGTCCCGGATAGTAAGCCGCTTCAGGGCGCTTCCCACCATCATAACAGGCATCACGCTGGGAACGGCGGGTATGGCCATCCTGTCCATTTCTGCCAATGCATGGGTTTTTATCACCGGTTGCATAGTTTTCACCCTGGGAGAAATGACTGCTCATCCCAAATTCAATTCATTCGTGGGACTTATTGCCCCATCCGGGAAAAAAGCCATTTATATGGGTTATTCTTTTTTCTGCAGTGTGATTGGGAGTTTTGTTGGAGGGTTCGTGGGAGCTCCTCTTTACAGGAAATTTGTTGACAACATGGGAAGGCCCGATTTGCTCTGGCTGATCTTTACCTGTGTAGGCCTGCTGAGTGTTGCAGGACTCATATGGTTCAATCGTTTTGTAATTAAAAAAGGAACCTTCCGGTCATGAATATTTCTGAAAGAATAAAAGATCTCCGCCACCAGATGCTGCAGCTGGGATGGGACGCAGCCATAATTTCCGGAACGGACCCGCACGGGAGCGAATACCTTCCGGAACGGTGGCAGCAGAGAAAGTGGATATCCGGTTTTACCGGCTCATACGGAACAGTGGTTATTACCCATGCCCATGCAGGTCTCTGGACAGATACACGTTATTTTATCCAGGCCAGGGAAGAACTGGAAGGAACCGAATTCGAAATACATCCGTTAAGGGTCCCCCATGCCGTGGATTACCCGCAATGGCTGGCTGAAAACCTGCCTGCAGGATCTGTAACCGGCATTGACGGGGACTGCATGACTTACAGTCAGGTTGAAAAACTGTTCGCTTCACTGCAGGCCAATGCCGGCAAAGTTGTAAACACTCCCTCCTTTCCCGATACGTTGTGGGTGGACAGGCCCGCCCTTCCGCTGAGCCCTGTCTTTATCCTGGAAACACAATACAGTGGCCGTAGCACAGAAGAAAAGCTGACCTGGTTGCGGGAGCAGTTGTCCAGCCAGGGCTGTTCACACATCCTGCTCGGAGGGCTGGACCAGGTTGCCTGGCTTTTCAATATCAGGAGCCGGGACATTCCCTACAATCCTGTTGCTGTCTCTTATGCCCTGGTTGACAGTAAGAACGCCACCTTGTTCATTACCCCGGGAAAGGTGGGAGACAACGTGACCAGGCTTCTCAGAGAGCAAGGGGTGGGTATTGCGCCTTATGAAGCCGTGACTTCAGTATTGGAAGGCCTTCCATTAGAATCGGTGTTCATGGCAGACGGGGATACGCTGAATTATTCTCTGTTCAGCCTGCTGTTATCACGTTTTGGCAGTACAGGAGTAAAAGATATGCCATCGCCTGTGGTACTGGCCAAGGCCGTAAAAAATCCGGTCGAAACCGAAGGATTCAGAAAAGCGTTCCTGTATGACGGCCTGGCTATGGAACGTTTCTTCTTCTGGCTGGAAAAGTCCCTGGAGCAGGATGTCCTTTTGACAGAAAAGGATGTCGCTAAGAAATTGTCCTGGATGCGCTCCCTTTCCCCTGACTCCATGGGTGACAGCTTTCAATATATCCCGGCATACGGGGCCAATGCCGCACTGCCCCACTACAATTATCTGGCCGGTCCTGGCAGCCGGCTGGAGAAAAAAGGTCTCTTTCTCATAGATTCAGGAGGTCATTACCTGTATGGGACGACAGACATCACCCGGACCGTCCCGCTTGGGCCGCTTACCCCTCTGGAAAGGGAAGATTACACCATTGCCCTGAAAGGTATGATAGCCCTGAGCAGGGCCGTATTTCTGAAAGGGACAAAAGGGACACACCTGGATATGCTTGCCAAGGACCCACTGTGGAGACACCTCCGCAATTACGGACACGGAACCGGGCACGGGATAGGGCATTTCCTTTGTGTTCACGAAGGTCCCCAGGATATAAGGCAGACGTGGAAAGACCAGGATCTGCTCCCCGGGATGGTCACTTCCAACGAGCCGGGCATATACCGGGAAGGGTCCCATGGGGTAAGGCATGAAAACATCCTGTTATGCAAGGAGCTGGAAGAAAACGGATTCGGCTCCTGGCTTGGCTTTGAAACCCTTACCCTATGCCACATAGATACATCTGCAATCCTAGTGTCCCTGATGGAAAGAGGGGAAATCGAATGGCTCAACCGGTATAACCGGAGAGTCTATGAAAAAATGGCACCTTTTCTGACTTATGAAGAATCACGGTGGCTGCAGGAGAAAACCGCCCCTCTTATTTGATCATCTTTCTTCTTTTGAACAAAAAGATCGCTATCACCACCGACAAGAGCATCAACAGGAGCAAGATTATGAAATCCCATAACTGGCTTCCCGACACTATGGGCAATTTCACGTTCATGCCGTAAATGCTGGCTATGAGCGTGGGAGGCATGAGTAAAAGGGATACAAAGGTGAATACCCGCATCAGTTTGTTCTGTTCCAGGTTGATAAGACCCAGGGCTGTGTTCTGCAGGTACTCAAGCCGTTCAAAACTGAAATTGGCGTGGTGTATGAGCGAGTCGATGTCTTTGTTCAGGATTTCCAGTTTTGTGTACAAGTCCCTTGGGAACTTATCGCTTTTAAAAATACCGGAGAGGATCCTTTGCTTGTCAACACCGTTTGTCCTGATGACCATGGTGTTTTCCTGCAACTGGTTTACATCCAGAAGGAATGTCTCGTCCATGGATTCTCCCAGGTCAATTCTCCTGGAGAGTTGCGTGATTTCCTTTGAAAGGATCTCAACCAGGTCGGCATCCACATCAATCCTGTTCTCCAGAATGCTTACCATGATGTGGTAACCCGTTGGATAGAGCTTCAAGTTGTTCAGCAACTTACGCTGAACTTCGGCCAGGGTCCTGAGCGGCGTGTGCCGCAGGGTGACCAGGATGCTCTCTGACAATATGAAAGACACGGGGATGGACGTATAATCGTCGGGTCCGGGAATCAGGAAGTTGGTGTTGGCAAAAATGGTGGTTTCTGTTTCCGAGTAACGGGAAGAGGATTCAATTTCCTCGGCCTGGGCCCTGCTCTGCAGCGTTGTATCTAAAAAATCCTCGGCAGCCCTTTTTTCATCCCCTGTGGGATCGTGCAAATCAATCCATAAAACATCGTCCAATCCCAGTTTGTCCAGGATCCTTACATCTGTATCGTTTAAGATTTGCCCTTTGGATTTGTAAAATATTTCAATCATAATGCGAAGTTTAACAGGTAAAACATACTGTTGTAAACGTTTGTCTACCTTCAACTTCGCGGCTTTGATCTGACTTTATGGGCTATTTGCCAGCAGGCACTTGAACTCCCTGTATGTTTTTCACGACAACGCATACCTAAATCGTTTTAAGTCCTTGCAAGCAATGGCTTATATGGTAACTAACCGTCCGGCATATTCTGTTTGAATAATCAGTACAAATGTAACCTTTTTTTTTGAACTGGCATCAGGCGCCTTCGCGGAGTGTTTTTTCACGGAAAACCCACATTCCAAAAAACACAAGCAATCCATTCACTATCAACACGGTAAATCCCAAGCCGAAATCAAACCAGGTTTTCAAGGCCAGGTCTGCCAGGTAACATAGAGCCGGTGCAGCCAGTGCGATATACGGGGTAACCCTGTCCCGGACACGGTATTTTGTCAATATGCCGAAAAAGAAAAAGCCCAGCAATGGTCCGTAAGTATAGGCGGCCAACAGGTATACCAGGTTGATTATCGCCTGGTTGTTCACGACATACAACACAAGGATTATGAGAAAGAATAGCATGGCAAAAGAAGCGTGGATGACTTTGCGGATCTTGTCCTTCCTTTCCTGTGGCATCTCTTTCTTTTTGTTAAAGCCGAGAAAATCAATGCAAAAAGAGGTGGTCAGGGAGGTAAGTGCCCCGCCTGCGCTGGGGTACGATGCCGATATCAGGCCGATGATAAAGAAAAGGCCTGCACCCAGACCAAGGTATTGGGATGCGATCACAGGAAACAACTTATCTGTCTGTGCTTTGGTGAAGCTGCCTGCGGCATCGGCAAGCCCTATGCCCTGTATGCCACCCAGGTGCTGGTTCACATAAATGGCCATAACGGCCCCCAGGGTAAGGAAGAGGATATTGACCACCACAAGGGTGATACTGGTGGTGTAGATATTTTTCTGTGCCGATTGCAGGTTCTTGCAACTCAGGTTTTTCTGCATCATCTCCTGGTCCAGCCCCGTCATGACTATGGTTATGAATATCCCGCTGATGAATTGTTTCACTGCGTTGTTGGATGCACTCCAGTCCCAGTTGAACCAGTCGGAATAATCGGATGAAGTGACAGCGCCTGCCATCTGCCTAAAATCCCAGTCCATGGCTTTGGCTATGGAAATGACCGTCAATACAACAGCCAGTAACATGAAGGTAGTCTGCAGGACATCGGTCCAGATGATGGTTTTTACCCCTCCCCTGTAGGTGTAGAGGAATATGAGCAGCATGAACACGCCTGCCACAATCCAGAAGGGAACAGAACCGGCAGGCAGGAAAGTGTGCAGCACCAGTACCACGATAAAGATACGCACAGCCGCTCCCAGCACCCGTGAAACCATGAACACGGCGGCCCCTGTCCGGTAGGTCGTGAAACCGAAACGGTTTTCCAGGTATGTGTAGATGGATGTCACGTTCATTTTATAATACAGTGGCAACAAAACCTTGGCTATCACCAGGTATCCTATTACAAAGCCAAGTACCAGGGGCATGTAGTAAAAATTTTCATTCATCACATTGCCCGGAACAGAGATGAAGGTCACTCCGCTGATGGATGTACCTACCATGCCGTAAGCTACAATGGGCCACGGGGACTTCTTGTTCCCGCGAAAGAAAGTGTTGCTGTCGGCCTTTCGTGAGGTTAGCCAGGAAACAAAGAAAAGCAGGGCCGTATACACTGCAAATGCGGTTAACAGCCAGGATAGCGGAAATGTATGTTCCATATGCAGAAAAAGATTATTCAGGTTTAAAAGGCAGTCTGTTCTCAATAGACCTGCCCAAGGTCAGTTCGTCAGTATATTCCAGTTGGTCGCCAAAGCCCACCCCTCGGGCAATGGTGGTGACATTCAAGTCAAGAGATGCCATTTTCTTGTACAGGTAAAAGCACGTGGTCTCTCCTTCCATGGTAGTGCTCAGGGCAAGGATCACTTCCCTTACCACGCCCCTGGCGAGCCTGTCCATCAGGGGTTCTATGGAAAGGTCTGTCGGCCCGATGCCCTCGATCGGGGATATGATCCCTCCCAGCACGTGGTACAATCCCTTGTAGCGTCCCGTATGTTCAATGCTCATAACATCACGCACGTTTTCTACAACACAGATGATACCTCGGTCCCGCTCCGGGTTGGAACAAACCGGACACAAGGCAGCATCGGATATCATCCGGCACTCTGAGCAATACACTACCTTCCTCCGCAATTCAACGATGCTTTGGGCCAGGTTTTCAGACTCTTCCTCTTCCTGCCTGAGCAGGTACAGAGCCAGCCTCAAAGCCGATTTGGGACCAATCCCCGGAAGCCGGGAAAAGGCTTCGACCGCCTTCTGCAACAGGTCTGAAACGTAACGTTGTTCAAACATGGCTCTTATCATTCACAGCATTGACAGCTGACCGTACCGTACCGTATTGAAGCAACAGGGAACGCGCTTTGTCGTAATCCTCGATCCCTGTATCTTCCATGATCATTTTTGTGCCCCTGTCAATTAGTTTGGCATTGGACAGCTGCATATCCACCATTTTGTTCCCTATCACATGTCCCAAACGGATCATGACGGTCGTGGATATCATGTTCAGGATGAGTTTCTGGGCAGTGCCCGACTTCATCCGGGTGGAACCTGTGACAAACTCCGGCCCCACAACGGCAACTATAGGAATTTCGGCTTCCAGCGTCACGGGAGTTCCGGGATTGCATGTTATGCATGCTGTCAGCAGGCCCATTTTCCTGGCCTCGCGAAGGGCCCCCACCACGTAAGGAGTCGTCCCCGAAGCAGCTATTCCTACCACCACATCGTTGGTTCCCACATGGTGCACCCTGAGCTCCTCCCATCCTGCCTCCAGACTGTCCTCGGCCTTTTCCACCGCCCTGCGGATGGCTGCATCGCCTCCGGCTATCAGGCCGATGACCAGGTCGTACGGAGCCCCGAAAGTGGGCGGGATCTCCGAGGCATCCAGAATGCCGAGCCTGCCGCTTGTTCCCGCACCCATATAAAACAGTCTTCCTCCTTCCTTCATGCGGGTGACTATCTCTTCCACCAATTTTTCTATCTGCGGGATGCAGGGGATCACCGCCAGGGGTACGGTCTGGTCCTCCCTGTTGATATTTTCCAGCAATTCCCTGACGGACATCTTTTCCAGATGGTCGTACCGCGACCGTTGTTCTGTGACTTTTTGTATCATTCCTGTTGGGTCATAAGATTCCTGTGGTATGCAACCAGACCTTCAATAGGAGTGCGGACAATCTTGCCGATCTTCATCCCGTGGCGTGCAGCCGATGCCATGACTTCATCCCTGAAATAATAGGCAACCGACCCCACAATATTTACCGGATAAGTCTTGTAATCATAATGAATGATGTTGCGTGAAAAGAATTCATCAAAGGCTTTCCCCAGGAACTCCTGAACATAGGGATGCGACTGGTGATCTCCCAGGAATAATGCGAACGAAGCCAGGAACCTGTTAGGCAAGGGTTGCCTGTACACTTTCTCTATGATATCCAGCAGGCCGAGTTTATATTGTTTTTCAAAAGCTTCACTCAGGTCTGCCGGCAACATCCTTTTCAGGTAATCCGAAACGAGCTTTTTCCCAAGCACCGCCCCTCCGCCTTCATCTCCCAGGATGTAACCGCAGGCAGGCACGTTGTCCACGATCTTCTCCCCGTCGTAGAAACATGTATTGGCTCCCGTTCCCAGGATGGCGGCAATGCCTTTTTCCGAACCGAAAAGACAGCGCGCTGCAGCCAGCAGGTCCGAATTGGCTTCCACCGAACATCCGGGGAATGCAGTCTGGAAACAACGTGTCAGGATATCGATCTTGTCTTTACCTGCCACTCCGGCACCGTAAAAGAACACCTGGCTCACATCCCCCCGTACGGCCGGTTTGAGGTTCTCTTCAAGGGTTCTCAGGATGTCCGGTTCCGAAACGAAAAAGGGATTGATCCCAATGGTCTGGATGGCCTGTATGGTGCCGTCTTTGTGTAGTACCCTCCAGGCAACTTTTGTCGACCCGCTGTCTGCTATCAATATCATTATGATTCTGTTTTATGAGGCTACAAATTTAGATAAATTGCCAAACAAATTGCTAACTTTGTAAGACAAACCAGCTATATTAATGATTACAAAAGAATTTCTCAATCCAAAAAGCATAGTGGTCGTGGGAGGGTCCAATGACTTACATAAACCCGGTGGTAAAGTGATAAAAAATCTGAAAGACACCCGTTACCCCGGAGATATATACATTGTCAATCCAAAAGCTGATACCATACAGGAGCTGACGTCATATCACACGGTGGAAGAAATACCCGGTGCAGAAGTCGCCATCCTGGCCATCCCTGCTGCCTTATGTCTCCATGCTGTAGAAACGCTCTGCTCCACAAAAGGCACAAAGGGGGTCATCATCTTTTCGGCCGGTTTCTCGGAAGAGAGCCATGAAGGGGCGGTACTTGAGAAAAAGATCCGGGACGTGGCGGACAAACACGGGGCAACCCTTATAGGTCCCAATTGCGTGGGGTATATGAACGAGCATTATGCCGGTGTTTTCACCTCACCCATACCCCGCTTCGTCCCGGATAGCATTGACCTCATATCAGGCTCCGGGGCGACTGCCCTTTTCATCATAGATGCAGCAGTACAGCTGGGCATTCCATTTGCCAATGTCTTCTCGGTAGGCAACTCTGCCCAAACCGGCCTGGAAGAAGCGCTTGAATATCTGGACCAAAGTTACGTGCATGGCAAAAGCGCGCCTGTGAAGCTGATCTATGCAGAAACCATAAAGAATCCTCTCAAATTGTGGAAACATGCCGCCTCCCTGTACAGAAAAGGCGCCAGGATAGCTGCCGTAAAAGCAGGATCCTCGGAAGCCGGGAGCCGTGCGGCCTCATCACATACAGGTGCCCTGGCCAGTCCCGACACGGCCGTTGCCGCCCTTTTTGAAAAAGCCGGCATCATCCGCTGTAATGGCAGGAATCAGCTCCTGACCGTAGCGTGCATCCTGCTCAAAGGCGCTCCTGCAGGGAAAAACATGTGCATCATCACACATGCCGGAGGCCCTGCGGTCATGCTGACCGACGTCCTGTCAGAGAACGGAATTGCCGTTCCCACGCTGGAAGAAGGCAAAAGGAAGAAGTTGCTGGCCAAGCTGTTCGCCGGATCTTCAGCGGCCAATCCCATAGATTTCCTGGCAACAGGAACAGCAGGGCAATTGGGAGAGATCATAGAATTCGTGGAGAACGAGTGCCCCGAATTCGACGGCATGGCTGTCATCTTTGGTTCACCGGGCCTGAACAGTGTATTCGATGTCTATGACCTGATCCATCAGAAGATGTCCGAATGCACCAAACCCATCTACCCCATATTTCCCTCCACATTGAATGTGCTGGAAGAGATCAGGGAATTCCAGAAGAAAGGAAGGCTCTATTTCCCGGACGAGGTCATTTTTGGCTCGGCGCTCGCCAAAGTACTGAACACCCCTGTGCCGGTTCCTGATAACATTGCCCTGCCGGCAATCGACGAACAGGCAGTCCACAGGCTGGTGGACAAAGCGGGAGAAGGATACCTGTCCCCGGCCCAGGTAAGCGACCTGCTGGATGCCGCAGGCATTCCCAGGGCACAGGAGGCCGTTGCGCACAATGAAGAGGAACTGGGTGCAGCCGCGGCACGGGTGGGATTTCCCCTGGTGATGAAAGTCATTGGTCCGGTGCATAAATCGGATGTGGGCGGGGTCCGTCTGAACATCCGTGATGAACACGCACTCAGGGAAGCGTTCCGGGAAATGATAACGATAAAGGATACCACCGCCATCCTGCTCCAGTCACAACTCACCGGCAGGGAGCTTTTCATAGGGGCCAAGAGGGAACCTTCCTTCGGCCATACCGTTGTGTGCGGCCTGGGAGGTATTTTTGTGGAAGTCCTGAAAGACATCAGCACCGGGCTCAGCCCGGTTTCACCTGCAGAGGCAGGGCGGATGGTCCGCAACCTGAGGGGATACGGTCTGATCCGGGGGGTACGGGGCCAGGAAGGTGTCAACGAAGACCTTTTCATCCATGCCATTTGCCGGGTATCCGCCTTATGCCGGTGCGCTCCCGAAATTGCTGAAATGGACCTGAATCCGCTTCTGGGCACTGCCCGTGGCGTGGTAGTCGTGGATGCCAGGATCAGGATTGAGCGCTCATGATCAAAAGAATTATTGCCTGGTACAGGAAGCAGACTCCGGAAGCCAAGATCATGATCTTCATGATCCCGCTGTTGCTGCTGGCAATCCTGCTCAACTGGAACAGGGTATGGAAAGGAATCTCCAAGGGATTTTCCTTTTTTAGCAAATAAATGTAAGTTATTTTAAAAATTCTCTGTAAATTTGTAAGCTATTTTCACAAACAACTTATAATTTTAAAAATATGGCATTCAAAGGCGCTATTGTAGTAGACATAGAAAAATGCAAGGGATGCAGCGTGTGTGTGGCCAATTGCCCCACACAAACGATTGCACTGGCAAAAAAGGTTAACAGCAAAGGTTACCCTTATTGTTACATGGAGAACCCGGACAATTGCACCGGTTGCGGCAATTGTGCGACCGTATGTCCGGATTCGGTGATTACTGTATACAGAGTTAAAATTTAACAAAGGAATACTATGGCAGAAAAATTATTGAAAAAAGGGAACGAGGCCATTGCCCTTGCCGCCATTCGTTACGGAGCGGACGGGTACTTTGGTTATCCCATTACCCCCCAGAGTGAAGTGATGGAAACCCTGATGGAAGAGATGCCCTGGGAAACGACCGGAATGGTAGTCCTTCAGGCTGAAAGTGAAACATCTTCCATTAACATGCTCTACGGAGGAGCATGCTGCGGAAAGAAAGTCATGACCTCCTCGTCCAGTCCCGGTATCAGCCTCATGTGCGAGGGCATATCCTATATGGCCGGTGCAGAATTACCTTGTCTTGTGGTGGATGTGATCCGTGGCGGTCCCGGACTGGGAACCATCCAGCCGGCCCAGGGAGATTATTTTCAGGCAGTGAAAGGTGGCGGTCACGGCGATTACAAGATCATTGTGCTGGCCCCTGCCTCGGTCCAGGAAATGTACGATTTTGTCGGACTGGGATTCGACCTGGCCTTCAAATACCGCAACCCGGTGATGATCCTTTCAGACGGCGCCATTGGCCAGATGATGGAAAAAGTGGAGTTGCGAGATCCGGTAAGACGCCTTACAGACAAGGAAATTACCGAAAAATACGGCCATTGGGCAACCGTTGGCAAACCCGCCAGCCGTAAGGGGAACATCATTTCTTCCCTTTCCCTGGCCGCCTCCGAGATGGAAGCAATCAACCTGCGGCTGCAGGCAAAATACCAGAAAATGAGGGAAAACGAAGTGCGTTTTGAAAAAACCATGTGCGACAATGCAGAATACCTATTGGTGGCATTCGGAAGTTCTGCCCGTATTTGTGAAGGCACCCTGGAGATAGCCCGTTCAAAAGGCATCCGCATGGGATTGCTCAGGCCCATCACCTTGTTCCCGTACCCCGAAACGGCCATCCGTGAGATGTTGCCACAGCTCAAGGGCATCATGTCCGTTGAACTGAATGCGGGACAGATGGTAGAAGACGTACGGCTGGCTGTTAACGGAGCTGTTCCCGTTGAATTCTACGGAAGGATGGGCGGATCCATCTTCTCTCCCGAAGAAGTATTCGAAGCTTTTGCTAAAAAATTCAACCTTTAATCGCAATTACCATGGACATTAAAGATATCATCAAACCCGAGAACTTTGTATACGGCAAGAGCAAAGTGCTGACAGACACAGTCATGCACTACTGTCCCGGTTGCAGTCACGGCGTAGTTCACAAAATACTGGCAGAAGTCATAGAAGAGATGGGTATCCAGGACAAGACCATAGGGATTTCCCCGGTGGGTTGTGCTGTTTTTGCCTATAAATACATCGATATCGACTGGCAGCAGGCTGCACACGGACGTGCCCCGGCACTGGCCACAGCCACCAAGCGCTTGTACCCCGACAAATATGTCGTGGCCTACCAGGGAGACGGTGACCTGGCATCCATTGGCACGGCAGAGATCATGCACGCTTGCAACCGCGGGGAAAATATTGTTGTCATTTTCATAAACAACGCCATCTATGGTATGACAGGCGGCCAGATGGCCCCCACCACCCTCCTGGGAATGAAAACGGCCACAACTCCCTATGGAAGGAGGGCTGACCTGAACGGTTACCCCCTCAAGATCACGGAACTGATAGCACAACTGGAAGGAACCTGTTACGTGACACGTCAGTCTGTGCAGAATCCGGGCAGTGTCAGAAAAGCAAAAAAAGCCATCCGGAAAGCTTTTGAAAACTCGGCGCTGAAAAAAGGAACCTCTTTTGTAGAGATTGTTTCAACCTGCAATTCCAACTGGAAGATGACCCCGGTCAAGGCCAATAAATGGATGGAAGAAAACATGTTCCCGTTTTATCCCCTGGGAGACATAAAAGACAGATAATTATGAAAGAAGAATTGATTATAGCAGGTTTTGGAGGACAAGGCGTCCTCTCTATGGGCAAGATCATTGCCTATTCAGGAATCATGGAGGATAAGGAAGTTACCTGGATGCCATCCTACGGCCCCGAAATGCGCGGTGGAACGGCCAACGTGACGGTCATCATCAGTGACAAACGGATCAGCTCGCCCATCCTACGGTGGTGTGATACGGCCATAGTGCTGAACCAGCAGTCCATGGACAAGTTTGAACCCATGGTCAGGAAAGGAGGCCTGTTGCTTTATGATCCCAATGGCATAACGCGTCATCCTGTACGTAAGGACATCAAGGTATGCTCCATAGAAGCAGCCGACCTGTCCAACCGCATGGAAATGTCCAAGGCTTTCAATATGGTTGTGCTGGGTGCCTATCTTAAGATGAAACCCATCCTGGAAAGGCATAACGTCATACAGGGACTTAAGAAATCCCTGCCGGAAAGGTATCACGATCTGATACCCATGAACGAAAAAGCTATAGAGCTGGGAATGAAAGAAGTAAAAGAGGTCATATAGACCTCTTTTTTTTTTTGCTAAAAATGCATTATCTTTGCTTTAACGGAGAATGCATATGAAACCTCAACACGCAGCCATTATAGACCCGTTAAAGCAGAAGATAGAAACACTTATTTCACTGCATGAAAAGGCGTTGACGGAAAACCGTGAATTGAACAGTAAATTACAAACCTTAAGCGAAGAACAGAATATATATAAAAAAGAAAAAGAAGAACTGGAACAGAAAGTGCAAAAACTCCAGATGGCTGGAGCCTTTCTGAAAACAAGTGAAGATACGAGAGAAGCAAAGCAGAGGATCGGGAAATTGATCAGGGAAATCGATAAATGTTTAACCATGCTTAACCGATAACCCGGCACAATGAGTGAAGATAAATTATCCATAAAAATAAGTATTGCAGATCGTTATTATCCCTTACGCATAGCCAGAGAAGACGAAGAGATGGTACGGGCTGCAGCGCAGCGAATAAACCAGAAGATCGAGCAGTTCAACGTAAAGTATTCCGGCCAGGATACCCAGGATGCCCTGGCAATGGCAGCCCTCCAGTTTGTGCTGAGCCTGCTCAAATATGAAAAGGATGACGAGACTAGCCAGATAGTCACAGAGATTGCCTCACTGGATAATTTTTTAAGAGAATACCTGGAAAGATAATTAGTTGACCCGTTACATACCAGCTCTTTGCGAAACTCAACATTTTAAACTTAATGGAGTGTCTTGACTGTTAAAAACAGGCCCCTCTGTTACCCTTCGGGGAATTCCGGTTTCGGGACGTGGGAAGTTCGCAACAAAATCAGATCCTCCTAACCTTGCTAATCAGGGTTTTTGCTAAACAGTGGTATGTTAACGGGTTTTTTATATGCTATTATGACAACACACAAACTAATATATATCAACAACAGCCATGAACTACACATATATAAGTGCCGCAATCTTTCTGGTAGTGGGATTTGCACTGGGCTATGCTTTTTTCAGGATGGTGATCCTGAAGAAAAAGGCCAAAACACTTCTAAAGGAAGCAGAAACTGAAGGAGAAAGCATAAAAAGAGAAAAGATACTCCAGGCAAAAGAAAAATTCCTTCAGCTAAAAACAGAACATGAACAATTAATAATTGAAAGAAACAACAAGATAGCCCAGGCAGAAAACAAGCTGAAACAGCGGGAAATCGCAATGAATCAGCAAAATGCCGAAATTCAACGTAAAAGCAAAGAAGTCTCCTCCCTGAAAGATAGCCTGACCGCCCAGCTGGAACTGGCCGAGAAGAAGGTGGAAGAATATGAAAAACTGCGCCTGCAACAGATTGAAAAAATCGAAAGCATGGCCAGCATGTCCGCTGACCAGGCAAAGGCCCTTCTTATGGAAACCATGAAAGAAGAGGCCAAAAGTCAGGCCATGTCATACATCAGCGAAGTCATGGATGAAGCCCGGCTCACAGCAGGTAAGGAATCCAAACGCATTATTGTGAACACCATCCAGCGGGTGGCAACGGAAACAGCCATAGAAAACGCCGTCACCGTTTTCAATATTGAAAACGACGAGATAAAAGGACGCATCATAGGCCGTGAAGGAAGGAACATCAGGGCCCTGGAAGCAGCCACCGGTGTGGAAATCGTCGTGGACGACACCCCCGAGGCCATACTCCTTTCTGCATTCGACCCGGTCCGCCGCGAAGTGGCCCGTCTGGCACTTCACCAGCTTGTGACCGACGGACGCATCCACCCTGCACGCATAGAAGAAGTGGTCGCTAAAATCCAGAAACAGGTGGAAGAAGAAATTGTGGAAACCGGTAAACGCACCTGCATAGACCTGGGTATCCACGGACTCCACGCCGAGCTTGTCCGGCTGGTGGGAAAGATGAAATACCGTTCCTCTTACGGGCAGAACCTGTTGCAACACTCGCGTGAAGTGGCCAATTTCTGCTCCATCATCGCAGCTGAACTCGGCTTGAACGCAAAACTGGCCAAAAGGGCCGGATTGCTCCACGACATAGGCAAAGTATCCGATGACGATCCTGAGCTGCCCCATGCCATCCTGGGCATGCGTCTGGCCGAAAAATACAAAGAAAGACCCGAGGTGTGCAATGCCATAGGCGCCCATCACGAAGAGACAGAAATGGCCTCCATGATCGCACCGCTGGTCCTGGTCGGGGATGCCATATCGGGCGCACGTCCGGGAGCACGGAGGGAAGTGATTGAATCCTACATAAAAAGGCTTAAAGGAATGGAAGACCTCGCCTTGTCATATCCGGGTGTGACCAAGACCTATGCCATACAGGCAGGGCGTGAGCTTCGGGTTATAGTGGGATCTGAAAAAGTAAGCGACCAGGATGCTGAAAAGCTGTCACAGGATATCGCACACAAGATCCAGGACGAGATGGTCTATCCGGGACAGGTGAAAATCACGGTCATCCGGGAAACCAGGGCGGTCAATTACGCAAAGTAGCCTTTTCGCTTACCCGAAGGGGTCCCGTGTAGGGTTCTCCATCGGTACGGATAACGCACCGGAACATTCCGGTGCGTTTTTTTATGACAGTATCACAGGGAACCCATGCATCCTTCCAGATAAAGACCTGGTATTCTCCTGCGGGCAGGTTCTCATGACGGAAAATGGTCTTTTTACCCCTCAAGGTACCTTTGAGTATATAGCGTCCCGGAATATTCCAGCCGAAAAAATCGGAAATGGCCCGAAGCATTAATTCCCCGTTCTCCCTGAGTGAGGTTACGGTTACCCATGGCCTGTCGGGGTTTTCATTGTAAAACGAATAAGGCATTTCAATGGTCATGGCCAGCGTTTTCCCCTTTGTCCTGTTCCATATCCACCCCTCTACATAGCGGGGTGCAGGAGATGAATAAAACATGTCTTCCATGAAAAAATAAGGGTTGTTGTCTGTTGTCAGGTATGCCAGGCGCATGGCTTTTTCATGGTATTCCGGGTAGGTGGATGCTGAAGTGGGCACGTAATAACTGATCTTGTCATCTGACTGGGCGTGCATGTTCAAGACCAGGTCAAACGGACGCTCACGGGTCAGGGAATCCATCCGTGCACGTAAGGCCTGAACTTCTACAGAAGTAACGGAGTCGTTGTGGTCCCAGTTGATCTCCTGGTTGATGCCGCGGGCATTGGAACGGGAATATCCCCCGTATACCCCGTCGGGATTGGCAAAGGGAACCACATAGAAAACCGACTGGCGGAGGTATTGCCTTGCCACAGGAGAATTATCCGTCAAACGGTCCAGAAGCCCTTCCAGCTGCCAGTTTGCGGGAGATTCACTGGGATGTACACGAGCATGGATCCATATCCTGTTTTTCCTTTCTTCAGGAACCTGGGGATCGGTTATGGCAAGCATTTGGACAGGCAATCCCATCATGCTGGTTCCCAGGGTATCCATCACAACAAACGGAGAAGCAGTCCATTGTCGGAGTCGTTCCTGCAATTTGTCCCATCCATAGGGGATGAAATAGGACACATATACTGTATCACGGGAAAAGAAAGAGGATACTTTGCGAAGGGAAGCCTGGTAATGTTCAAAGCGCTGGAAATGTTTCCCGTCATAGGAATAAACGGCCCGCATGGGATCTGTGTTCTTGAAATCCAGGTAGATGTGTTTTCCCTTCACGCCCTCCATCATGAAGTAGAACCAGCGACCGCTGGGCTGCAGTTCCGGGTTGGCCGGATTGGCCGGATCCAAACGTGAGATAATCTCATAGGACAGATGGAGAACAGAATCGGTCCTTGAAGGCCTGACCCAGACAGAATCTATAAGGGACACCTCCCCTATGCTTCCGGAATCAAAATTCGACGAAAACCTGACAGGAAGACCTTCCTGCAGCCCGGCTGCAAGACAAGTCAGAATAAAAAGCAACTTCATAACTTTTATGCCCCCGTGTAATACTTGTAAAAGAGGATGATGGACTCAACTCCCTTATGGAATTGGCTTAACAGGTAACTCTCGTTGGGAGAATGGATGGTATCGCGTTCCAGGCCGAAGCCCATAAGCAGCGGTGAAGCTCCCAGGATCCCTTCCAGCTCGGCAAGTACCGGAATGCTTCCTCCCCCACGGCTGGGCACAGGGAGAATCCCGTATACCTGTCCCACGGCCTTTGCCGCGGCCTGGTACATGGGTGACGATATGGGCGCCAGGAAACCTTGTCCCCCGTGGTGTTCGGTCACTTCCACCGATACCCCCGCAGGTGCCATGGATGTAAAATGTTCTGCAAACAAACGCGCAATTTTCTTGTGGTCCTGGTTGGGTACCAGGCGCATGGATATCTTGGCCCGGGCAAAGGACGGGATCACCGTCTTGGCCCCTTCCCCCGTATAACCGCCCCATATCCCGTTCACATCCAGGCAGGGACGGATCCCGATCCTTTCCAGCGTGGAATAGCCTTCTTCCCCTGTGATGCCGTTGATGCCTATGGATTTCTTGTAATGCTCCAGGTTGAAAGGGGCAAGGGCAAGCAGTGCCCTGTCCTCCGGTGAGAGTTCAACCACATCGTCATAAAAGCCTTTTATGGTGATGCGGCCCTTATTGTCTATCAACCCGGCTATCATGCCACACAGCACGTTGATGGGATTGGCAATGGCCCCGCCATAATGTCCCGAGTGCAAATCCTTGTCGGGTCCGGTAACCTTCACTTCCAGGTAGGCCAGCCCGCGCATCCCTGTGTTGATGGAGGGAACCTCCTCACTGATCATGGTTGTGTCCGAGACCAGGATCATGTCACAGGCCAGCAATTCCTTGTTCTGCCTGGCCCACTCGCCTAACGATGGAGAACCAATTTCCTCTTCACCTTCAATCAGGAACTTCACATTGCAGGGAAGTTCGTCACGGGAAACCAGGTATTCAAAAGCTTTTATGTGCATGAAAGACTGTCCTTTGTCATCATTGGCACCGCGGGCATAGATGGCCCCGTCTCGGACCTCGGGCTCAAAGGGAGGGGTTTTCCACAATCCAATGGGATCTTCAGGCTGCACATCGTAATGGCCATAAACCAGGACGGTAGGTTTCCGGGAATCAATGATTTTTTCTGCATACACAACCGGGTGACCTTTGGTGGAATGTATCTCTGCCCTGTCTGCCCCGGCTTCTATCAGTGAAACCACATATTGACGGGCACATCGCTGCATGTCCTCCTTGTGTTCCTGCTGTGAACTGACAGATGGAATACGCAACAGGGTAAAAAGTTCATCCAGAAAACGCTGAGAATTTTTGTTGATAAAATCCTTGATTTCGCTCATGATATCCTGTTTATATGATTTTTGTCAGTTTTTCCACACGTTTTTTTGCATAAGGCAGGGTAATGCGCAGGGTTTTCTTTCCCGAAGAGGGCGCATCGTACATGGCGTCCACCATGATGGTTTCACAGATGGAGCGCAATCCCCGTGCGCCCATTTTAAATTCAATGGCCGTATCCACAATGTAATCGAGCACCTGCGGATCGATAGACATCTTTATGCCATCCAGCGCGAAAAGGTGCTTGTATTGCTTTACCAATGCATTCTTTGGTTTGGTCAGGATATCCTTCAAAGCTTCCCTGTCCAGCCTGTTCAGGTAGGTGACCACGGGCACGCGGCCCACAATTTCCGGTATCAGGCCGTATGCGCGCAAATCCTGGGGAGCTACGTATTTTACCAGGTTGTCCTTGTCTATGTGCGCTTTTTTCTCTGCCATCCCGTACCCTACCACACTCGTATTGAGGCGTTGGGCAATCTTGCGTTCAATTCCCTCAAAAGCACCGCCACATATGAACAGGATATTCTTTGTATTGACTGCTATCATACGCTGTTCAGGGTGTTTGCGACCTCCCTGGGGAGGCACATTCACCACCGTTCCCTCCAGCAATTTGAGCAAGGCCTGCTGAACTCCCTCTCCCGACACGTCGCGGGTAATGGACGGATTGTCGCTCTTACGGGCAATCTTGTCTATCTCGTCAATGAAGACTATCCCCTGCTCAGCCCTGTCCACATCGTAATCCGAGGCCTGCAGCAGCCGGGTCAGGATGCTTTCCACGTCTTCTCCCACATAACCGGCTTCTGTCAAAACGGTGGCATCCACTATGGTGAAGGGAACGTTAAGCATCCGGGCAATGGTATTGGCCAGCAGCGTTTTCCCGGTTCCCGTGGGCCCTACCAACAGGATGTTCGATTTCTCTATGTCAACATCATTGCCCTTTCCGGAACGGATCCGTTTGTAATGGTTGTAGACGGCAACAGAAAGAAATATCTTGGCCTGGTCCTGACCAATCACATACTCATCAAGAAAAGCGCGGATCTCCCTGGGTGTCATCAGCCTGCCATTAGGCACAGGATCCTTTTTGGACGGATTCTTCGACTTATGGCCATACATATCATCCAGCACCAGGGACGCTTCCTGAAGGCATAGTTCACAGATGGATGCATCGATGCCCGTAATGAGCACACCCGTTTCCTTACTTGATTTCCCGCAAAAAGAACAATAATCTGTGTCCGGGGTTTTCTTTTGCATTATTATTTGGCTTTCCTGAGAACTTCATCAATAATCCCGTAATCCACAGCATCGGTAGAACGCATCCAGAAATCCCTGTCGGCATCTTTTTGGATCTGTTCCAGTGTTTTGCCCGTATGTTGAGCAAGTATCTGATAGAGTTGTTTCTGAAGTTCCAGGATCTCTTTGACGGCTATTGCCATATCGGCTGCCTGTCCTTCCACTCCGCCCACCGGCTGGTGTATCATCACCCGCGCGTGGGGCAATGCCGAGCGTTTTCCTTTCTCCCCGGCTGCTAGCAACACGGCGGCCATGGATGCAGCCTGTCCGGTACATATGGTGGCAACGTCTGATTTGACTAGCTGTACGGTGTCGTAGATACCCAATCCGGCTGTAACCGAACCACCTGGCGAATTGATATAGATCTGAATGTCTTTGCCGGGATCCGAAGAGTCCAGGAAAAGAAGCTGGGCCTGGATAATATTGGCTACCTCGTCCAGGATGGGAACCCCCAGAAAAAGGATCCGGTCCATCATCAGACGGCTGAACACATCCATCTGGGCTACGTTCAACTGACGTTCCTCAATGATGTAGGGCGTTATGGATCCCTGCGGAGTGCTGTACAAAGACTGGTACCTGTGCAGGCTCATGCTGCTGATACCTTTATGTCTGATGGCGTATTTTTCAAACTCGGTCATAAGTTATTCCTCTTTGATATCGACTGTTACGTTTTCGCGAATATACGAAATAACTTTGTTCTCCTCTGCCCTCTCGTACAGATTCCTGGCTTCTTTCTCGTTGGCCAGCATCCTTTCCGCATATTTTATCAGGTGTTCGTCGGGAACATTGTTCATCCCGTACATGGCAAACTGGTAACGTGCCATGGCCACGGCACTCTGGGCCATATCATCTTTCTCAACCTTGAGGCCATACTCTTTCATGATGGTTTCCCTGACCAGCTGCCAGCGGAAATCCTCCAGAAATGCGGGAAAATCCTTTTCTATCTGTTCCATGGTGAACTTACCATCGTTGCCTTCGAACAACCAGCGTTTAAGGAGTTTTTCAGGAAGCTGCAGACCGGCTTTTTCCACCAGTATGTTCTTCACATCCTGGCCGAAACGGTAGTTGCTCTCGCTCTGGTTGTTCAAATCTATCTGCTCACGTATCTTTTCAAGGAAGCTTTCATGTGTTGTGACATTTCCCGGTCCGAAGAGCTTGTCGTACAACTCCTGGTTTTCCCGTGCCGGTTCAAAACGCTTGATCTCCTTTATCACAAAAGTAAACACCGGGTTAGTAAAACGCTCCAGCTCCTCCTGCTTGATCTGCAATAATATGGCCCTGTCCGCTTCTTTGGGAAACAAGACGCTGATGTCTGTTTCCGCTTCTTCACCAACGGCTTTTCCAATGAAAGGCTTCTTGTCTTTCTGCTTTGCAACGTTTTTCAGGTTCAGATACGAATCGCTTATGAGCAGTTCTCCCTGACGGAGGTCAACCTTAAGAAGGTCTTCTTTTTCCACCTTCTCTGCCACCTGCAGGGTTCCCTGCTGTTCCAGTACGGTTTCCAGCTGCCGTTCCACGTCCTTTTCGCTTACGTTTTTCTTTATCAGCGGAATATGAAGATCCTTGTTGATGGGGACATCTACCTTTGGGGCCAGCATCAGGTCAAATGAAAACGAAAAATCCACGTCTTTATCCCAGTCTGTCTTGGCCTGCTCTTCAGAAACGAGCGGTTCACCGATAATGCGGATGGCTTCTTTTTCCATGTATGCGTTCAGCGCTTCCGATATGTAGGTGTTAACCTGTTCCAGCAATATGGAACGTCCATACATTTTCTGAACAATTCCCAAAGGCACCATCCCTTTTCTGAAACCTTTTATCTCTATTTTTTTCCGGGTATCATTCAGGGCTTTTTTCACTTTCTCGCTGTAGTCGTTTTCTTCAACCGATACGGTCACCTGCAGGGAAAGGTCGTCAATTTCTTTCTTAGTGATATTCATATGTTTGATCTTATAAGGGGCTGCAAAAGTAGGTATTAATCGTCAAAAAACCAATCATTTTCTTACCTTTGTCGCCATTGCATACACCACTAATTATCATTGGAATCTATGAGAGAAAAAATCGTTGCCGGAAACTGGAAAATGAACACCACCCTGAAAGAAGGGAAAAAGCTGATAGAAGAAATCCTTTCGGGAACCGACCGCATACCGCAAGATGTAACCCTGATAATAGCCCCGCCCTTCACGCATTTGTGCCCGGCAGCCCGTCTGATAGGAAACCGCAGGAATCCCGCACTGGCCGCGCAGAATTCTGCCAACAGGGAAAGCGGAGCCTATACCGGTGAAGTCTCGGCTTCCATGCTTGCCTCCATCCCCTGCAGTCATGTGATTCTGGGGCATTCTGAACGCAGGGAGTATTATGGTGAGACCAATGAGATCCTGTTGGATAAAATCAGACTGGCACTTGCCAGCCGGCTCAGGCCCATATTCTGTGTGGGAGAAGTGCTGGCAGAGCGTGAAGGCAGCATGCATTTCCAGGTAGTTGCCTCCCAATTGAGGGAAGTCCTGTGCCAACTGGGACCGGAAGATTTCAAAAAGGTCATCGTGGCCTACGAACCCGTCTGGGCCATAGGTACCGGAAAAACGGCAACTGCAGAACAGGCACAGGAAATGCATGCGTTCATCCGCGCTTTCCTGGCCGGCACATTCGGAGATCTTGCAGCCTCCACTCCCATACTGTACGGAGGCAGCTGCAAACCGTCAAATGCCCGCGAAATCTTTTCCCAGCCCGATGTGGACGGCGGCCTGATAGGAGGCGCTTCGCTGAAAGCCGAGGACTTTCTGGCTATTGCCGGATCGTTTGCCTGAAAAGTATGGAACAGGTAGCCGTCACCTTAGTCATTGAACCTTATTGCCAGGAAACAGAAGAAATCCTGATAGCCGAACTATCCGAAATTGGCTATGAAGGATTCGTGTCTGCAGACAACGGTCTGACTGCCTACATTTCTTCAGCTGAATTCAGGGAATCCCACCTGAGGCTAATCTTGGACACCTATGGAATAACAGGTTTTTCAAAGGAATACATCCCTGAAAAAAACTGGAATGCAGACTGGGACATACGTTTCAATCCCGTTATCCTGAAGACCGGAAAAGGATGCAGCATACGCTCCGCCGGCAACGGGGCCATGATACCCGTATGGCCGCCTGTGGCATACAAACTGGTCATCATGCCGGAACTGGCCTTCGGCACCGGTCACCACCCCACTACACGAATGATGCTGGAAAGCCTGCTGGAGATGGAACAGCAGGGTTTCATCAAAAACAGGAGGGTGCTGGATATGGGAACCGGGACAGGCGTCCTGGCCATCCTGGCAGCGAAAATGGGAGCGGCCGTTCCTGTCCACGCCCTGGACAATGACCGTCGCAGCGTACATTCATGCAATGAAAATGCACGCAGGAACCGCATCGCACACAAAGTGCACGTCCTTCACGGTGATGCCTCTTTCATCCAATCAGGCAGGTACGGACTCATACTGGCCAACATCCACCGCAACATCCTTATCAGTGAAATGGACACATTGGCACGTGGACTGGAACCCGGAAGAGGTGATTTGCTTTTGAGCGGTTTCTTTACGACAGATGTCCCGGCAATGATGGAAGCCGCCCAACAACACGGGCTGGTCCTGCAGAAACAAAAAGAAAAGGAAGGGTGGTCCCTGCTCCACCTGAGCAAAACATCATGACACAGACCCTATTCAACGAGTATAACAAACCATCCGCCGGGGAAAGGAAAGCCATGACGGATTTCCTGCATGCACACCTGGAAGAGTTCAGGGACAGCAAAGAAGATATCGACTGCGCCATGGCATACATACTAAGGGAAATCCCTTCACCCGGAGGCTTCATCCTCCGCCTGACCGAAGACCAGGCAATTGTATGCGTGGTCATGATAGCCAAGACAGGCATGAAGGGTTTTGTGCCGGAGAACCTGGTCGTATACCTGGCCACACACAGGGAATACAGAGGACGGGGCATAGGCAGGAAAATGATGCAACTGGCCATGGATGCCGCAGAAGGAAACCTGGCACTTCACGTGGAACCGCACAACCCGGCCAGGAAATTGTACGAGGACCTTGGCTTTACCAACAAGTATCTTGAAATGAGGTGTATACGGCGTGAAAATTAGGAAAATCTATCGTTGGCTGTTGTGGCTGGTGGCCGGCTTGTTTGCCCTGAGCCTGCTGTTGGTGATCCTGTACCGGTTCGTTCCCGTCCCGTATACCCCTCTCATGGCCATCCGTGCCGTGCAGCAAAAGAAAAGCGAAGGGAAAGCCGTCCTGCACCACCAATGGGTCCCCCTGGAGGACATCTCGGCAAACATGATGATGGCGGTGGTTGCCTCGGAAGACCAGCGTTTCTTTGAGCACATCGGTCTTGACATGGAACAGATCAAAAAGGCCAGAAAGGAAAACCTTACCCGCCGCCGCCCCAGGGGAGCCAGCACCATCTCGCAACAAACGGCAAAAAATGTCTTCCTCTGGCCACGGAGCTCCTGGTTCCGGAAAGGACTGGAAGTGTATTTCACCTTCCTCATTGAGCTGTTCTGGAGCAAGGAAAGGATCCTGGAAGTCTACCTGAATTCCATTGAGATGGGTAAGGGAATTTACGGGGCCGAGGCCGTGGCGCGGCAGCATTTCAACACATCGGCATCGCAGCTGACGCGATACCAGGCGGCCCTGATTGCCGCCACCCTTCCCAATCCCCTGCGGTTCAGCTCACGCAATCCCTCGGCTTACATCCAGAGGCGCACGCAGGAGATCCTCAGGCAGATGGATTTGATTCCTTTTCCTGAAAACCTGAGGTAATAATTTTCCCTGCCGGCAAAAAGGCCCGTTTCAGGTCAGAACCACTGGGTTGCTGGAATACTTCCAGGTCAAAGAAAGACACTGCTGCCATCAAATGATCAAAGATGTCAGACTGGATCTCTTCATATTCCGTCCAGACGGTGGTTGTGGTGAAACAGTATATTTCAATGGGGATTCCCCTGTCTTCCATTGCCATCTGCCTTACCATCAAAGTCATGTCTTTTCTGATGGCTTTGTTGTCTTTCAGGTAATTCTCTATGTAATGACGGAATACCCCGATATTGGTCATACGGCGTCCGTTAACGAACACAGACGTGTCAACCTTCATTTTCTTGTTGTATTCATCAATTTCCTTCTGCCGTGTGACCAGGTAATCCTTAAGCAGATAGAGCCTTGCATACCTGAGCCTGTCTTCCTCATTGATATACTTGACCGAGGCAGCATTGATGTATATGGATCTTTTTATCCTCCTGCCCCCTGTCTCTTTCATGCCGCGCCAGTTCTTGAAGCTGTCCGTAATGAAATAATACGTGGGGATGGTTGTGATGGTCTTGTCCCAATTCTGTACCTTGACCGTGTTCAGGTTGATGGCAATGACATCGCCGTCCGCGTTGAACTTGGGCATTTCCACCCAATCCCCTATGCGTACCATATCATTTGCCGAAATCTGCACACTGGCTACAAATCCCAGGATGGTATCCTTGAAGACCAGCATGCCCAGGGCGGTCATGGCACCCAGGGCACTGAGCAGGTATACGGGAGATTTGTTGATGAGTATTGATATTATCAGGATCCCGGCAGCTATGTATAAAATGATCTTGATCAGCTGAAAGTAACTGGACACCGGTTTGTCCGCAAAAGCTTTGGATTTCTTCAGCACTAGCTCCAAAATACGCAACAAGGCGTTGATTGCCAATAGTATGACAATGATCAGGTAGATGTCTGTGAGTTTGATCACAACGGGGAGGACCTTCTCAAAATCCCGGAACAGGATGGGTGCAATCACGCGTACCATGATAACGGGGACAATGTGTGCCAGGTTGGAAAAAACTTTATTGTCCATCAGCAGGTCATCCCACTTGGACTGAGTACGCTTAACATACCGGAACAACGGTCCTTTGATGATCAGGCGGGTGACGCGGAAAAAGGCCCACGAAAGGAGTCCCAGCACCAACAGCAGAAGAAGCAGTCTCAGGATAGGTGCCGCACTTTCCGATACCCCCAGATTCATGATTATTTTCTCCACCCAATTGTCAAGTCTTTCCATAATTCTCCCGTTTTATGATCGTTGAATTTATTTAATTTCTTTGTGAAGGCATGTAGAACAAACCCCGTTCCTGTCTTTCTGTGCGGATAGAGCCTGTTGCTTCCAGGGTACGCAGGTGTTTGTTGATCTCGTTCACATGCAGGCCTGTTATGAGTGCAATGTCATCCAGGGTGCAGGGCCTGCGGTTTATGGTCTCCAGGATGGCATTTTGCACATCTTCCCTGTATGCTGCAGGTTCCTTGTTGGCCACTGACGAGGCGATGATCTCGACACGGGGCATATCCCAGTACGCCATTATGTCCTCCAGTTCCTTGCGGCTGGCGCTTCTGATGCCGGCTTCGGTCCCCGGCCTGTCCAGGGTATTAAGCTGCACGGAATCCGGTTTAATCTTCAGGATGGCTTTTTTCAGTGCATCCAGTTCGGCTTTATGGTCATTGAAGCCGGGAAGAATGAATACTTCCAGCCATATTTTCCCGGAAAACTCTTTCCTGAAATCCGCCAGACCTTGAATATAGCCTTGCAGGTCCAGTGCTCCTGCAGGCCGGTTGATCTTCCTGAACACCTCTTCTGTGGCTGCGTCCAGTGACGGAAGCACTATGTCGGCCCTCAGTATGGCCTTGCGAACTGCAGGGTCGCCCATCAATGTGCCATTGCTCAATATGGCAATGGGCAGTTGCGATTTCTTTTCCTTCAGAAAATCTATGACACCGGCAATGGCACTGTTCAAGGTAGGTTCGCCGTACCCCGAAAAGGTAATGATTTCGGGATCGGGATGGCTGGAAAAGAAATCATTCAATTCCTCTTTGATCTCCCGTTCGGCAACGTATTCTTTCCTTTCCGTGGTAAGCAATGTGGTGCGGCCCACCTCACAGTATACACAATCCAGGGAGCAGACTTTCCTGGGCACCATGTCCACACCCAGCGACATGCCCAGCCGTCGCGAAGGTACCGGTCCAAAAAGGTGCTTATACATCATCGTTCATTTTATCTTTCCAATTCCACCATTTCAATAACTCCGGGTCGTGGTTGTTGGTGCCTGCAAAGTATACGGCACACCGGAAAACATAAAGCACGCAGGGATCCAGCCTGGTTTTCCTGATCGCACACAACCGGTCGTACAACTGCTGCGGATCCTTACCCGTCAGGTCCGCCACAGTTTCAATGCCCAGTACCCTCAAATCCTCTGCCATACTTGTTCCTATGCCCGGAATTGTAAGCAGCGGATCCCGCGATGCCTGCAAGCGGTCGTTCTGCATGACCATTTCCCCGTTTTCCAGCCAATCCGGCTCATGCTCCCTGTCAATCAGCACCGGCATCCTTTTCTTTGAATTGTGAATGCGTGACATCAGTTCGTTGGCTTCTGTGGTAATGATGGTGTAAGTATCCATTATCTCCCCGGTGTCCCTGTCCGTCCAAGTGTTCCACAATCCCGCCAGGCCGAAGGTCTCTCTCCCGGGAAGTGTCAGCGTGTATTTCTGTTTCTTGTTTCCTTTGGGATCAAGCCACTGCCACTCGTAAAAAGCGCCGGCCGGCACCAGACACCGCCTGTTGACCGAATCCCTGAACGAAGGTTTGGAACGCAACGTTTCCAGGCGGGCGTTTAACGTATATTCTTTAATTTCCGTATCCGTGGCCCAGGGCGGGATCAGACCCCATTGCATCATTTCTATGGTTCCCGCATCCCGGTTGGCTATGACCGGGGTTCTGGGATGGGAAAACCCGGAATAGTTCCCGGGTTTATAGTTTGCTCCTTCCCGGAACAAGGCATTGAACCTGTTCTCCAGCTGTGTATAAGTCAGAGATAGTTCCGTTTGAAAGCACATGAGTTCATGTCAGGACTACATCCTGGCCTTTTTCCACTCTTCCTTCATCCGGTTCAGATCGGCGAGCCAGGATTCTATGTCGTTTTCGTGTTCCAGTTCGTCGTTCAGGATCTGTACTGCCATCTGGTAGGTGGCGTGGTCTTTCCCATTGGTGTAGTCGGCAATTTCCTGGTACCTTTGAATAGCACATCTTTCACCGGCCAGGTTTTGTTCCAGGATTCTTTCAACGTAAGGATCCGAAGGTTCCTCGTAAGCGCAACGGGCGTGTTTTGCCCAGTCTTTGGGATTGATGACGGGAGTCCCCCCCAGTTGAATGATGCGGTCCACCACCAGGACAGCGTGCCCGAGTTCTTCATTGGCATGAACCAGCAACTCGGCTTCCACCTCCAGGCGCATGGGGCCTTCCATAAGCCTTGCGCCGATCCAGTACTGGTAGTAAGCCAGCCATTCTTCTGCCAGTGCACCATTCAGCATACTTATTAATTTTTGAACATCAACAAGCGATACATTTATTGCTTCTTTTCCCATAAAATTGTAATTTTAGTTATTATTAATAAGTTTCAAACTTACAAAAAATATTTGTTTTTTGGGCTATTCAAGGATTTTCATCTTATGGGGCAATTGAACAGGGACCTTACAAACGGCCGTATAGGCACACAACTCGCATCGCTTACATGGCCCACGTTGTTTGGCATGATGGGTATGGTGATTTTCAACCTGACGGATACATTCTTTTTGGGCCGGCTGGGTGTGAAGCCGCTGGCTGCCATAAGTTTCACTTTTCCGGTCATCATGTTCCTGAATGGAATAGGACAAGGAATCGGGATAGGGACAAGTTCCCTGGTGTCGCGCCATGTGATCATCGCTCACCGGGATGAGATCAGGACCATGGCCAGTAGCGCGCTCTTGCTGGGATTGCTGGTGGTCATTTTTTTTGTCTTGTTTGGCATGCTGACCACCAGACCCTTGTTCTCCCTTCTGGGGGCATCGGGTGAAATCCTGGAGTACGTGCACGATTACATGTCCATCTGGTACCTGGGGGTCCCGTTCGTGGTCCTGCCCATGGTGGGGAACAACATAGTCCGGGCAACCGGAGATACCTTCACCCCTGGCATTATCATGCTCACCTCAGCGGTCATCAATGCGGTCCTGGACCCGCTGCTGATATTCGGGATAGGCCCGTTCCCGGAAATGGGCATGAAAGGGGCCAGCATGGCAGCACAAAGCAGCAGGATGTGCCAGGGGGAATATCCACCGAACATCTTGTTGAAAAACGACTCGGCAAAAGAAACATAAACAATGAGCAGGATGACACCCTGGTCAAAAAGTCTGAAAGTGCGTGGATGCCTGACAGTGAGTATACCGTATCTTTTGTGCAGCATCATCCCCGCGACAACAGGCAGCAATACCTGCAGGGAGAGCTGCAGGATGGCCTGTGTCGGAGAAAAGCCGCCTTTGTAACCAACAAGAAGGATGCCCATCCATAAAGGGGTCAGGAATATCCCCAGCAGGCTGGATACAGACGCATTGAATATGGCTGCCGGCACATTCCCCCGGCCCATGGAAACAAGGACCACGGAAGAAGAGATGGTGGTGGGCAAGGCGGCCAGGAAAAAGGTCCCCGACCACAAGGGCGCATCCCAGGTTCCCCCGGCCAATGTTTTTACCAGTAAAACCAGTGCAGGAAACAGTATGAAAGTAACCGCCTGTGTGACAACATGCAGGCGCCAGTTTGCCAGTCCTGTCCTTAGTTGCGCCGGATTGAGCCTTAGCCCGTAGAAAAAGAAGATCATGGCTATCCCAACACGGTTAATGTCCTGCAAATCAACCATTCCTCGGTACACCCCGGGCCCGGGCCAAAGGTAAGCCACCAGAATGGCAGTAATCAGTGCCAGGACAAACCCGTCCAGTCCGTACCTTGCCAATCGTTGCCCCAGTCGCGTGAACCGCTGCCCCAGACGTGTGAAATTTTCTTCCATTTTTTCTTACATTTGTACCATGAAAAAACTCAAACAACTATCAACGGCATTTTTGTCCTGGCTGGTAATCTCTCTGCTATTCGTGACGGGCCTGAACAGTTGTCTCAAGCCCGAAGATCCCGCTGACGGGAAGGAGGATCCAAGTAAACCGGGCGAGTTTGATCCGACCCTCAGGGCAACGGATTTCCCGGAAGAAATGGCCTTCCCTGCAGACTCGGTTTCCCTGGGAGAAACCAGTTTACCTGCAGAATAGGTCCTGATGGGAGAAACCATCTTCCCTGCAGACTCGGTTTCCCTGGGAGAAACCAGTTTACCTGCAGAATAGGTCCTGATGGGAGAAACCATCTTCCCTGCAGACTCGGTGCTCCGGGAAGAAGCAGGAACTCCTGAAAACCCGGTGCTTCCATAAGAACCCGGTTCCCCGCGGACCCGGTCATCCCCGGGCGGTAACTGAAGCATCAGTCAGTACACAATGGCTTATTCGCAGAGTACACCTGCCTGCTTTAATTTGTCCACGACTTTCTGTGCATCAGACAAAGCCAGGGCATAATCAATATCGTACCTGTCTGTCAACCGGTGCGCCCACTCCTGAACGGTAAATTCTTTCTCCATACTTTCTTCAATCAAAAACGCAGCGGATTGGTTTAGGGAAATTATCCTCGTATAATCCAGGTTTTTGCCGTCGTTAGACACCAGGATCTTTTCATCCCCTATTTGTTTTATTCTGATGTTCTTCTTGATTTGCATATCAATTGCTTTTTATTCTTTGGTGTAAACAATGGAGCCTTCGGAATACGCCCAGACAAATCCGCCGCAACAAAGGGGAAGACGGCCAGCCGTATTGTGCGAACTTCCATTGGAAACTGTTTTTTTCGATTTTTTTCCCCTTCCTGAAGATCCCCGTCAACTGGGCAAAAAAGTTGTTCACGGTGCAGGTTTCCCTTGCCGAGGCATTTCCATCACCCCGGAGGAAGACCACTTCGGCCTTCACCTTTTCAATTCTGTGAACAAGATACCTTCCGTCTTCCGATCGTGCCAGTACGATATTTCCTTTCTGCAGGGACCTTTTGTCCAGCGGGCTCAGTTCAATTTCGTCTGTGCCGGGACGGATCAGTGGCAGCATGCTGTTGCCTCTTGTCTGGATCCTGACACTGTGCCCGGCCCTGATCTCTTCCCTGATATGCGGGAATAAAATGTCGTTGGGTATGATCATCAGTTCTATTCCTTAGGCAATAATGACCTGGACAGCAACACCGCTTCATGATCGGGCCGGCAAGCGAGCCGGTAAACCGGGATGCGCTCAACAACACCGGTCACCACGTCCAGCACCTTGTCTTTGTTTTCGCGGTCTGAACGGAGAAGGGCCGTAGATTTGAATAACGACGACAATCCTTCCAGGGGTGTCATTCTGCTCAGTTTATTGTCCGGGCTCTGGTGTAAATGCACAATGGCGGCAACCTCTGCCCAATCGTTTCTGTAACAGGGGGTAGAACCGCTCCAGGGTGCCCCGTAAACCCTCACAGCCCCGTCTTCAAAAATCCGCAGTATGGGTTCGTCATCATTCAGCAGTGTACAGCCCGGAATGTGCTGCAGCCACAAGCGGCTGTGTGTGCTTTTGCCCGCTCCGCTTTTGCCCAGGAACACCAGTGCCTTTCCGTTCAATTCAATGACAGATGCGTGCACTTTGATGGTTTGACGATGGACAGCCCTGACGCCATAGGCCAGCCTCAGGAAACTGTTTATGAACGGAGCTTCATTACCGGAAAGTAAGGTGACATCGGATATTATTTCCTGATAGCCGGGCGAGGCAAAGAGCCGGTGCTCGCGGCCGTTTTGTTGCATGGAAGCCGTTATACCCTGTACTGTATGATACAAACTATAAGTCACTGTGTCCCTTTGGACTACGTCATCGCAGGGAACATCGGGAATATCCACCTGGCGGTTGCCCTGAAAATAAAACAAATGCCCGCTGTCCGTGCTGTTTTCAACAGTAAACGAAGCATAACTGGAGAGAATACCCCTGGTCACCGTCTTGTCAGGAGTCTGAATCCCAAACACATGACCAGCCACACAATAAGTAAGTAAACCACCCATAGTGCAAAGATAGGATTTGTTTACTTAAGTCGAGTAGGCCGGGGGAGTTTCACCCCCAGCCTCTCACGGAACCGTACTTGACAGTCTCCCATCATACGGCTCTTCCAGATAGATTCAACCGGTAAAGCCATACGTCCAATGAACAAATGTGTTAGGGTACCATTTAATCATCCTCTTCAACCAACCATAGGATTTCGCATACGTCCTGAGTTTGTATAGCTTCCTCGCCCATTTGGCGAGCCGGCTGTTCAGTGACCTGAACACCCATTGCAACTCTGATATACGGTATCTCCCATAGTAATGGATCCATCCCCGGATCATCGGTGCCAGTGCGGCGGCTATCTTTTGGATATCCCAGAATACCCAATTTTGAATCGCCAATTCCCGCAACTTTCCGATGATCTTCTTCCTGCTCTTACTACTTATGGCCGGTCTGAAACCCCAGAATTTTTCACCGTTTGGTTTTGCACAAAGTCTGGGCTTGAAGGTAAAGCCAAGGAAATCAAATGATACCGGCATATCTTTTCCTCCTTTGTAAAACCTGGCAGTACGATAACAGTAAACCGTCTTCGTCTTTTCCGGGTGGACTTCCAATGAGTACTCCGCTAGTCTGACTTTTATCTTATCCAGTATGAAGTCCGACTGTTCTCTGCTTCGCGTGTGAATCACAATATCATCTGCATATCGCTCAAAAGCAATGCGTGGCTGCGTTTCCGCCATCCACCAATCAAATGCTTCGTGCAGATACAAGTTCGCCAGCAGCGGGCTGATAACCCCTCCCTGTGGCGTTCCCTTGCTTCTTGTCACGAGTTCTCCCGCCTGATTGCAGACAGGAGCTTTTAACCATCTCTCCCGACAACTCTTTGCGCATTGGTCAACCGCATCGTGGGCACTTCTGCCTGGTCGATAACCAAATGAACCGGGATGGAACTTCCTCACTACTACGGCTTTATCCGCCACCAACCGATGCCTCTCTACTTTTGTCCTAACGGTGTGTTCGCTTGTGTCTTTTCGATTTTCATCATCGGTTGGCTTCCACAGTTCCATAATCAAGCCTATACACAAGTCCTGCAGCCTTTATGCCGAATGTCTGTGCAGGCAGCTTGGTTTCCAGGTTATTCCTGCACTCTTCCCGGAATAGACTAGGTTACTCCGATTTTCCCGATCCTCTCAATACCTTTATCGTTGGATAAAAGCACCGTCGGGTGGTTTAGCAGATTCCCCTGTTGGTCCCTGCCGGTGGATCGTCTTTATTCCGGTTCCTTGTCGTTCTCTGTCGGGTAGCCCGGCCAGTCTGTTCGCTCGACCTCAGCACTCATACCTCTTTCAATACGCTTCTTAGTCGTTTTCAAAGATTCCACCATCTTGATTATAGTTCACTGCTACAGTTGCTTAGCGCATTGTGCCTTTGCGCTCTGTGGCAGCCTCTGTGCACACTTAATCCTTCAGGCACCGGACCGAAAAGCCATTCCTCTTAGGGAGAATTGGTCTCGTAACATCGCCGTGATGAGCGCGGAGACTCAGGAACATTGCGTCAAACAATCCTTGCTGGGTAGACATCCACCAATTACCATAATCAAACATGTTGATAAAATCTCCATCCAGGCCACGGCTCCCACCTGGAAGGCCAGTAAATCCTGTGTAGTTGCTCGCCTTTTCATTGGGTTCTCTCCAATGTTCAGTCCCTGCTTCTTTCAAATAGCCTCCGGCATTTTGTATTCCACCTGCAAAGTTTATTAATTCTAACCATTCTTGATTGCTGGGCAGATGCCAGCCATCGGGGCATGCCGACATGGCTGCAGGCCAGTTATACAAGACCCCGTAAATTTTATAATTCTCTGTTTCCTTGGCAGCAGCCACATCTGTGCCATAATATCCATAAACGTAGTAAAAAGCCACATCCGATTCTCCTTCCGTTGGAGGACTGACTGAAGGTAAATAAGCCAGGTTTTCTGCCATCCATACTTGTTTGCCCAGGGTTACCGTTTTGTAGACTTTTTCATCACGGTTGTCTTTAAAGGTGTCAGGTGCTTCATCCTTTTTTGTTACAAAAGACTTTTGCTCTCCATAAGCCGTCCCTTCCGAATTCGTGGCATAAGCCCTTATGTAATATGTGGTATTGGGTGTCAGATTTGTAAGATCGCCGGAAAAGGGTCCTGTGCCCGTGCCATCTGATGTTTTTGAACCATCGGCGCCAGGATTTTCTACTGTGCTCCAGCAGATTCCCCTGGCCGTAACTTCGGCTCCCCCGTCCGATGTCACGTTACCTGAGCAGGTAGCTGTTGTTGCCGTGATGTTTGTAATATCTCCCGTAGTAACTGCAGGCTTAGTCTGCCCCTGCAGGGTGGTAAATGTTTTTTGTACTCCGTAAGCTGTCCCTTTTGAGTTGACCGCATAAGCCCTGACATAATAAGTCGTATTTGGGTTAAGCTCTGTAAGGCTGCCTGAAAATTCTCCGGTACCAGTGCCATTTGATGTTTTTGAACCATCGGCGCCAGGATTTTCTGCTGTGCTCCAGCATATTCCACGGGCTGTAACCGCCGCTCCACCGTCCAATATAACTTTGCCGGCGCATTTGGCTGTTGTAGTAGTGATATCCGAAATATCACCGGTAGTAACAGTTGCCAAAGACTGCTCCTGCAAGGTGTTGAATGTCCTTTGTACTCCATAAGCTGTTCCTTTTGCATTCGTGGCATAGGCCCTCACATAATATTTTGTATTTGGTGTCAGGTTCGTAAGGTTCCCGGTAAAGGATCCAATACCAGAGCCATCTGTAGTTTTTGATCCGGCAGTGGTGGGACTTTCTGCCGTGCTCCAACAGACTCCCCGGGCTGTTACCGCCGCACCCCCGTCCGATGTTACATTACACTGACATGAGGCCGTTGTTGTAGTTATATCGGTAACATCACCGGTAGTAAGTTTGGGAAGTGTCTGTTCCTCTCCGGCCGGCGGTTCTTGGGTGCATTCCGTCAATATGAAAGACAGGACAAATACACTCAGAAACGTTTTTATGTTATGATATGACCTTTCCATAGGATTTGATTTTCGAATGAAAAAGAACTACGGGACTTAAGTCTGTGGATATTAGACCCCTAAAAGTAAGTATTATAATTGGATCAGGCAATAGAAGGAACCTTCTGACTTAATTCCAAAAAATAATTTACCTTTGCCATCCTGCAAAATACCAGCAGAAGCAAAAACAGCGACCAGCGTTTTGTTTTACAGGACATTGCGGGTATGGTGGAACTGGTAGACACGTTAGACTTAGGATCTAATGCCGCAAGGCGTGGGGGTTCGAGTCCCTTTACCCGCACAAGAGACGAAGGATAATCTTTCGTCTCTTTTTTTATTTTTTACGTCTACGACCTCACGGTCCCGGCAAAATTCAGCGCAAGATTGTGAAGGAATTTGGGTGCCAGTTTCTTGATAAGATAGCGCCTGCGTCCGTCGTCCAATGCAAGGGCAGCCAGAACTTCCCGAGTGATGTTTTTTTCAAAAAATACAGATAATCCGCTCTCTTCCAGGTCTTTTTTTAGTCCTCACATCTCGTGATCATACCTGAAATCTGTTAACCGGAAGTATCCCCCGGGACGTAAAATCCGGAAGACTTCTTTCAGAAACAGAGTCATATTTTGATAACAGTGTGATGATTCCACGTTAATGACGATGTCACAGGAATTGTTCTCCAGTCCCAACTTTTGGGCATCGCCCCGTACAAAGGTCAAACCGTCAATTTTATAATGAAGGTTGCAAAACCGGACTGCCCTTTTATTCAGGTCTATCCCCAGGGCAGATGCAATGGGGAAGTTGCGGGCAATATGGGAAAGGCCGCCACCCCTTCCACAGCCGATTTCCACGATATCCTTATTCTCAGTTTCGACGGAACTTATCAGATGAAGATAAAGCTGGAGGGAATACTTGTCAGGTTCACTTTTTTCGTCTGTTGTCATGAGCCCATCCTGGTCATGATACCCAAAGTTCATTAAAAGTATCTCGTCGTTCTTGTCTGCTTTGTTTACGTACCAATACCAAATACGAAAACAGTTTTCCCGGAGACTGTTTTTTAAAGTTATAAAAGCAGGCCTTAGTTTATGTTCCTTAAGTTGTACACCCTGGAACGCACTTCTTGTGCCCAGTCCTGGTGAGACTTTGTTTCGACAAACAATTGATGTGGGATTTGTTCTCCTATGATAACTTTTACTGTTTTATTCCTTTTCTTGAATATCTCCCTGGGCAACAGCATCAGTTCCAGGTTCACCTCTATGTGGAATAATCTTCTAAACAAAAAGATCGTATAGAATAAAGCCGAGTTTCTTCCGGAAATATAGATGGGGACAATGGCCCTGTCAGATGAAATGGCTTTTTTGATAAAGCTCTTTTGCCAGACTGTATCCTGAATCTTTTTGTTATACACTCTTGAAACCTCTCCAGACGGGAAATGCGTTATGGGAATATCCATCGCAAAAGTATCATCCAAGGCTTTAATATAAGCCTTTGAAGACCTGCCATATACATTAACAGCTGCTATGAATGGATGCAATTGAGGGATCAACATGAAAGCATCATTGGCAATGGCTTTCAGACGGCCGTATTTTTCTGACACGATATAAGTCAGTATCAATCCGTCCAATATGCCATATGGGTGGTTCGCCACAAAAAAGCACTTGTCGTTTTCCGGAAGATTTTCTTTCCCTTCAACCTCAATAGTAACGTTGAATTCTTTTATGATTTTATCCAGGAATTCTTTCCCGGAATAATCTGAATATTTATTGAGGATATGATTGATTTCATCCTGCTTGACAATTGATTGGATCCACTTAATTGCATATGGCGGGATACGTGTCAGTAATTCTGAATCACTTTCACGTATGGTTTTTTCAATGTCAATATATTTATTGTCTTTGCCCAGTTCTGTCATAAAAAATGTATTGCCTTCAAATGTAGTTATATATTCCAGACAGGCAATAGGTGGGCCCCGCTATTGGAATTGGTGCTGCCACCACAAAGAACCGGGAGCTTTTTTGGTACGCCGAGGCTCCTGGTTCTTTTGCTGCAGCAACAGTAATGTTCTGCACACACCTGATACTCGTTGGTGACTTCAATACAGTGGCCTGCGGTATGCTCCAGAATACACACCAGGGGCAAAAACACCGCAAAAGCGCCCGTGGTCATAATTTCCAAAGAACGTAGATTTTGTTAAACGTCTAATATAAAGCACTTTACAAAACATTCCCTTGGTTAGCTAAGTCCACCACGGGCAAAAACACCGCAAAAGTGCCCGTGGTGGGTATGTTTTTGGCCTGACCACGGGCAAAAAACCCGTAAAAGTGCCCGTGGTGGGTATGTTTTTGGCCTGACCACGGGCAAAAACACCGCAAAAGTGCCCGTGGTCATAATTTCCAAAGAACGTAGATTTTGTTAAACGTCTAATATAAAGCACTTTACAAAACATTCCCTTGGTTAGCTAAGTCCACCACGGGCAAAAACACCGCAAAAGTGCCCGTGGTGGGTGTCGGAGGTGGAACCTCAGTACGCCAAAACTATGATTAATTTTATTAATGGCTTGTAATTCTGAAGGTTACGTTTTTGAAAAATGGAAGTGGCGCACTGAGGTTCCACCTGTCACGTTTTTATTAGAAGCATGTACCTGCCATACCGCGTTTTTCCGTATATTAGAAGCATGTACCTGCCATACCGCGTTTTTCCGTATATTAGAAGCATGTACCTGCCATACCGCGTTTTTCCGTATATTAGAAGCATGTACCTGCCATACCGCGTTTTTCCGTATATTAGAGGCATGTACCTGCCATACCACGTTTTTCCGTATATTAGAGGCATGTACCTGCCATACGATCAGAATATTGATGCAAAAGTGCTGGCTCAGATCTACAAGAACACTACGGCCACATATAAATTCTATTGGTTTGCATCCATCCTGGACATACTGGTAAAAGAAGGCAAAACCAGCATGTCCTTTTGGGAGATAATCATTGGCATGATTGCCGAGGCCTGGTACCCCGTTCATTATTTCCGCATATCTTTTGGCAAATCCGACTCGCTCAGCGGACAGATCATTCAACTGCAACAAGCACTCAACCTTCCTATTGACTCCGATAAAGAACTGCTCAAAAGGAATCTTGCCAATAACTTGAACAGACCGGAAATTAAAAGTTTGCTTAACGTTTTCACCATCAATGTGCCGTACAGGTTCCTTTCTCCCTGGATCAATCACATTACCAATAACCAGGTGGAAGCACAGTCCCAAACCTTTCACAACAACTGCATGTATGCTATAAAAGGCGAACACATACACGTCAATCCCCTCTGGCTCCCCTACCTGAGAGACAATTACGTTATCCTGAAAGAGTTCACCTTCTGGAATCTGACGCTTTTCTTGCAAAAGCGCAACCCTAACGTCCCGGACCTGTCCTCAAAACTGGTGAAACCCATTCAACGCGATTCCCTGCTTAAGCAGCGCAGGTACTGGGACAATTTCATAGAAGTAAACGGCCCCATCAGATGTATCTACACAGGCAGACCGTTAGATAAAAACCTCTATGCCATAGACCACTTCATCCCCTGGAGTTTTGTTTCCCACAACCTGTTGTGGAACCTGCTGCCGGTTGATCCGGGCGTCAATTCCGCGAAAAGCAATGATTTGCCTCGGCTCGACATCTTTTTAAAGCCCTTTGCTCAAGTGCACAACAAGGTGCTCAAAACCGCCTATTACAACAACCCCAACAATAAATTACTGGAAGACTACCTGGTGCTCTACGACTCTGTTTCCGAGCTGGTTAAACTTTCACAGGACGATTTTTACCGCTTATATAAAAAAACATTTTCCCCATTAGTGCAGATTGCTGAAAACATGGGGTTCAAATATTGGAAAACATACAATGACCAGCATTAAAACTGATAAAGAATGTCCCTTCTGCTCCATTGCAGAGGATAGAGAAGTAATTTGCGAATCGGCAGGAGCACTCGCCATCCCCGACCACTACCCCATCAGCCCGGGGCACACCTTGATCATACCCAGAAAGCACATTCCCGATTATTTTGAACTTACCGGGGCGGAGCAGCAGGAACTCTGGCAGCTGGTGAATCGTTGTAAAGCCATCCTGACAGAAAGATACCATCCCGATGGATTCAATGTGGGTATCAACGTGGGTCCGGCGGCAGGCCAGACCATTCTCCACGCGCACATTCACCTGATCCCGCGCTATATGGGCGATGTGGAAAATCCCAGAGGCGGCATCCGCCATACTATACCCGGTAAGGGGTATTATTAGGCCGAGGCATTATAAATTCAGTCTCTCAAACATGCCAGAGGCAACACCTTTACGCCATCGGGACGTGAATAAGCAATGGGACCACCGGTGATTACCATTAACAAGTCAGGTTCACGCAGTTTCATCTGCTTTTTTGCCTTGTTGAATTCCTTCACCAGACTTTGTATCTCTAGCAAATGAGCAGCCCCCTCATCAATTTCCTTGCCTCCTAACTTAAACTCAATCAGGGCATATCTTCCATCGGTCAGGTGCATCACCGCATCAGCCTCTAAATTATAACGGTCATGATAATAAGATATGGAACTGCCAAAAACCTGCGAATAGGCTTTTAAATCGCGGATGCACATGCATTCGAATATAAAACCAAATGTCTTGAGATCCATTTTCAGAGTTTCCGGTGTAAGGCCAAGTGCAGCAATAACTATTGGAGGATCAGAAAACCCTCTTTTCAATCTACTACATATGGCAGTAGCAGATCGTATAGCAGGACTCCATGCTTCTATGTCTTGTATAACAAATAGCTTTTTAAAAGCATTCACATAACTGTCAAACGTATTTTCAGCCAATGTGTCAATTTGTGCACGTATATCATTCATCATGCTTGACTTTTTTGCAAGCATAGATACGTTTTTGGGGTGGGGCTCTTATTTGTAGGCCGTGGAACCCCAAAGCCCTCCTCTTTACCTTGTTACCACTGTGGTATGGTCATCCTTATACAAGTCTGCAATGGTTTGCCCTTCCGCAACATAGATCGTGTCCAGGTCGGGGTTGTCGCGGCAGTCAAGGTAGTCCAGTACCGGGTTGTTGCTGACATCAAGAGAAGTGAAAAGATTGTCTTTGCAGGTCAATATTTCCAGATCCGGGTTTTCGCTTAAATCCAGGGTGGATAATTGGTTGTAGCTGCAATACAGTATTTTCAGGTTGGTGAATCCTCCTGCTTTCAAAGTTGTCAGATTGTTGGAGTTACAGTTGATCGTCTGAAATTCCAGGTTGTTGCCCACATCCAGGTAGGTCAGCGAATTCCCCACAGTCTGCAACGTGTTCACGTGGGTGAAATACTGGATACCTTCCAAAGACATGATGCTCCTGGAGGACACATTCATGACCGTCAAGGCTCCAGACTCCGCCTCGGCAAAAGTTATTTTTCCATCGTCATCGGAGTCAAAGTTGTCCAGGCAATAAGCCCGGAAGTTATCATCGGGAATGTACACATACTCATCGGCGTTGAAAGCGGCATCATCCAAATCCAATTCCGTCACATACTTGCTCCCCCTTTGAAAACCCCCTTCAGGAGGCGTCTTGGTCAGGGTTTTCCAGGTCCAGCCGGTTTTTACCCTGATGCTCATGTCTGCGGTCTGTTCTCCCGGCAGCACCATCATGTAAACACTAATGGGTGTGGGTGACAGGGTGGCCGATGCAGACAAGTGTGCCAGGACATAGGTGTTAGTCCCGCTTTTGGTTATGGTGTAAGGGTCTGCCCCAGGTTCCTGGTCAAGGTCCATGGTGCCGGAGGAAAAAGAAAGCGCCCCGGCCCCAGCCAGGCCGATATCCGTCAATGCCTGGCCACTGCCGGTGATGCGGTATTCCATGAGGGTGAACACGTGATTGAAAGTCAGGTCCACGTTCACAGAGGCTCCTCCAGGGGATTCCGGGGCGTACACCGCCACGGGCGTCGATACCATGAAATCAAGGGCCGAGAGGTGGCCGCTGTCGTTGGCACCTGGCTGGATTTGTTCGGCCGGCAGGGAAACAGGAACCGCATCCATGGCCGGCTCATCCAGGGACTGGTAGGGGTAATAGGCGTGAAAGACGTGCTCGGCCGCAGGTGTTCCCCAGAGCATGGTGCCGCTGAAAGCCGATGTTTTTGCCGATTCAAGGGCCGAGAAGGCCACGTTGTGGGCCGGAGGTTCCGTCTCTTCGCTCACCCGCGCCTGGAGCGAAAAAATCCCGATCCTGTCGGATCCGGATTCCCAGGCTGTTTCAATGCCATTGACCAGGGTGGTCCTGGTGGCAGGATTTTCCGTCCGTCCCGTGAATTGGATACTTTGTGGCGATGCCTGCCTGTCTTGCGGGTTGTCCTGCACGTTGCAGGCAACCATAAAAAGGAACATCAGAACGGCCGTGGCCGTCTTGCTGAAGCTTTTCATATCTTTGTTTTATTGGCAATTACCAATCCCTTTCATCCCAATCACTGGTTTTCATGGAACCGGAATCAAGGAGGCTCACATCAATATAGAGGTCTTCTACGATGATGTCCGGAGCCATGTACTCGTGCTGGGATTGTGCGGAAAATTGGGTAGTTGAATGGTTTTTGTTAGTATTTGGTGACATTGAGTACGAAAATACAAAACATATTACAAAAGAACAAGGATTTATGTCAGCATTTTATTAATCTTTATGCTTTTTTCGTAAAGAAGCACTGGCAGTTGTTGGGCAGGCCTAATGCCTAACTGGCGCAATAATGCAATCTTCTTTGCAGGTCACAATTGTTTCCGTTTTTGCTGTACGATTATTTCTGATTTTATTGTATGATTGTTTTCGTTTTTGTTGCAACCAGATTTCCGTTTTTGTTGTATTGGTCAGTTCCGGTTATAATAACAGTGTATTTTGAAAGAACTTAATACGTACAAGTATTATATTCGGTTACATTAGAGTTAGTAGTGACAAACAGACTGTTGAAAATCAACGCTATGAAATTAATAATTTCTGTTCCAAAGAAATTATTGTAATTGATGGTTGGATTGAAGAAACCATCAGTGGCACAAAATCTTACAATAAACGCGAACTTGGTCGTCTCCTTAATAAAATTAAAAAAGATGACTTGATAATATGTGCAGAATTATCAAGACTAGGTAGAAACCTTTTTATGATTATGGAGATATTAAACATTTGTATGACAAAAGGGTGTAGAGTCTGGACAATAAAAGATAATTATAGACTCGGGGATGATATTCAAAGCAAAGTGCTTGCATTTGCATTTGGATTATCTGCGGAAATCGAAAGAAATCTTATCAGCCAGCGCACAAAAGAAGCTCTTGCCAGAAAGAGAGCAGAAGGTGTTATATTAGGCAGGCCGAAAGGGAGAAAAACTTCCATAGAAAAACGCAAGTTGTTTTCTAAGAATAATTTGATTAAAGAACTTATGAGAGTTGGTGTTTCACAGAGAAAAATTGCACAGATATGTAAAGTAGACCGAAATACACTTTCTAGGTACCTGGTTGAAATGGCGTATAATTATTGAGCAATTATGTTAAGCAGCAACAAACAATATGTGAGTTTAATGGGAGTGATAGTTGGGTGGTTTTATCACCTATAGAACAGAGTATTAAGCAGAAAATTGAGTCAATAGGTACACCATTAAAAGATTGGGATATTAAGATCTACAGGGGTGTTCTTACAGGTTGTAATGAGGCATTTATAATTTCTGGCGATAAACGCAAAGAAATACTTAATAATTGCAAAAGTGCAGAAGAACGAAAAAGAACTGATGAGCTTATTCGACCGATTCTTCGTGGCAGGGATATTAAAAGATATGGTTATGACTGGGCCAATCTATGGCTAATCAACACTCATAAGTAAGCATCCGATAAAACACATATTGTAAGAGTATCATGGGCTTTTTACATTTGTTTCCAAAGTAAAACGCGATGACACTCGAAGAATATTATCAATTAGAGCAAGACCTTCAAGCTTCCGGACAGAACAATAAGGAATATCTGATCTCAAAAGGCATAAAACCATATCAGTATTATTACTGGAAACACAAAGCCAGGGAACGGTCAGAGGAATCTCTTCCAGTGGGAGGTTCTTTTCTTCCCATCAATATCCAGGGCAGCGGAGTTTTGGGAAAAGGGAAAGGGAATAAAAACACACATCCAACCTATGTTGCCCAGGGCGAGATGGAGATCGAAGTTCGGACCGCAGGGGGAGCAGAGCTGCGTATCCGGGGGTTTTTAGATCCAGTGATGGTAAATACCATCATAGTTTCAGCAGAACGTCGGGGTCATGTTTAGCCTGAATGACAGCATGCGGTACCTTCTCTACAGTGAACCTACCGATATGCGCAAAAGTTACCACACATTGAGCGGTCTTGTAACCAACCATATGGGTCTTAATGTCCGTGATGGAGATGTGTTCATCTTTGTGAACAAGGCAAGGAACCGTGTAAAACTGCTTCATATGGAACCGGGCGGTCTGGTAATCTACTCAAAGCTTCTGGAAGAAGGTCGTTTTCGTGTTCCCACAGGCAACTCTCAACAGGGATCCATCACGATGACATGGGTAGACCTGGTGATGATGGTAGAGGGAATCGTATTGGATCCGGGAGCGCGGTTAAAGCGTTTAAAAAGAGTAAATTATTAACAAAAAAAGCTTAAAATATTTGGCCGTTTAAGATCTTGTTACTATCTTTGTATCAGATAATTACAGCATTAAATGGCTCCACAGGCAAGTCTTTCCGAAGTACAAAAATTGGTTGATGAGATCGCTTCTCTTCGCGACCAATTATCCGCAAAAGAAGCCGTCATTTCAAAGCTGGAATTCGAGATCGAACGTCTTCGCAAGATCATATTTGGCAAAAAGAGTGAACGGT